>Ga0302191_10000789_pt1 | contig 20415 bp, 9 predicted proteins | sample II_Bog_E3_1_FD_198775 | JGI IMG/M metagenome (GOLD analysis project Ga0302191, IMG submission 198775) | Peat permafrost microbial communities from Stordalen Mire near Abisko, Sweden - II_Bog_E3_1 | ecosystem: Environmental > Terrestrial > Soil > Wetlands > Peat | place: Sweden: Abisko, Stordalen...
TGGTAATTATTTTTATTTTACTGTTAGTCATCTAATATTGGGCCCTTTGGTACTGATATGGTACAGTAGATGGGGGAAGGAATTATTCGCCAATAACATTGTCAAAATTAGTTATCTGTTTCTGTACTCTATATATGGAAGTTTCTGTCTTGGCTTAGCTGAACACTTGTTTTTTGGGATTCCTCTTTATACAATTAAAACCATCTATAAATCCATCTTTTCATTTCTTTTCATTGCCGGAGTGCTGAAATTTACTGAAAGCAGGTAGAGCAGATTTATCAAAGAACAATATAAAGGACATTTAAAGGAATACTAGATATTTGCATTAAATTTATTAGAGGAATCATTTATAAATAAAGAGGCTTAGTCTTTGCTGATGGGTCTACTCTATTCGCATCTTTGCGTCCAGTGTATCAATAAGCAATGCCCTTTCTTAAAAGACAAAATATTTGATCCCATCATTAAAATGGAAATTAAAACCAGAGAAATCCACGGTCAGCGAGACAGCGCCTTAAGGTTATACTTCAAATGTTTGTATGAATACGAAATATCTCAAAATCCGTACCAGAAAAAGATTCTGTTGGACTACAGTGAGTTCCTCTATAACTAGACTGGCAACATATATCTCCTGATGAAGTAATTATAGAAGATATAAAATCTGCACCTCAATATTATTGAAAAGGTAAAGATAAGCAAATTGAAAATTTTAATGGCCGAGGAAAACATGAGATTAAATGATCAGCTCTATGATGGAAGGCTTGATTTGGAGCATATCATTGAATCCGAAGAAGTTTTTTCTATCATTGAAAGAGATATCAAGTAATACATGTACGGAAATTTAATGATATGGAAGAGCTTTTCATAATCCCTAATAGACATGTCCGTTCTGCGGATTAAAATTTCAGATAACTTCAAATTAATTGACAGCATCAGCGAGTGCTGGAAGAAGATATCGAAGCATCTCAACATCCACAAATAGTGGAAATTTTTGTACTTGAATTTCATGTTGTTCTTTAAAAATGACAAGGGGAAGCAGAAATAACTTGATTAGTCAAAACAATCTCCCAAAAATGTTTTCCATAATAATAAGATATTTTTTGAAGAAACTAAATTTGATAAGGATATCTTTATGCAGAGCCTCATGTATGACAGGGAAAGCTTTTGTGTGAAAACTGTCCTTTAGAATAGTAACCTGATCATTAAGGATGTTAGCAAACATTTTTAGAAGAATACGCACTACAATTCAGATGAAATTAAGGGAGTACATCTGAGTTCATTGATGCCAGAGTCAATTCGAGAACCGCATGCACAAGCTGTAATGAAGTGGATCGAATAAGGCCACTAGGCTGATTTTAACTCATATTAAGTTAGATTCACATGTTTTCTCAATAAGCAAGGAGAATAATTTCCTGTCCTTAAATTCTATAAGATCTTCTGCAACGTCGAGAATGGCCTGCTGGAATTTATCTGTTTGCTGAAAAAAAATATGAAGACTTAAATTGACGATCCAGTCTAAAATACTCAAAGGTAAATAGCATATATTAAAAAAATGTCATCAGTTAGTGGGATGGTTTCAGCGGTCTAGTTGTAGTAAGAATTCAGCCCTCCTTAAAAATCAAATAAATTTGTATTAGCCAACAATATCTTTATCAAGGAATAGACTCTATTGCCTTCCAAACGATTTTAAGTGATATAGCATTTTAAATTATCCTCCAGAATATTTACTAGCATAATTCTGGCTTCGATTGTAATTCTGGCCCTGATCAGCAGCAGTTACGGGAATAATCTTTTAAATTATGGTGTGCAGTTTATTTCTTTTATGAACATGTATCGATTTCCAATGCTTCTCGGAACAAATTATATTAAGTCTTTTATGAATGTGGGAAATTTATCAGTAGTGCAATCTCAGATTTCGTCAGCTACTTATAATCTGCAATTTTATTCCAGTCAATAATTGACAATAAAGACCCTATTTGATCCTGGATTAAATGCACCTTCGTTATACTATCCTTATTACTCGAACATTCAGATGGGAATGATGCCTTACGATCAAATTGATCTTTTCTATCTCATGCTATCCACCATTTCATCTCTCAGTTCCCCTCCCATTAACAGAACATCATAATCCTTCAAGCAATTCAATGCTTTCCTGAAGCCAGCCTACGACACAATGGTAAATTCAACAAAGTATCAGTTGCAAAATAAATTTGAGTCTATGTTTTAATAAATAAAAATTACAACAATAATCTTTATCATTGTTCAGGCAGTGGTTTTTTTTATTTTCATCATCATCACCTTCTATTACGTTCATAGTGCCATCAAGAAAATGAAAAACATCTTCACGATTCTCTTAGATTTTAGACCGAGCGATGTCGAAAAAATAAATACCTATTGGATTAAGATGAATAAATCTTTCAGAAATATCTTTCATTAGATGGAGGCTCAAAGATTCATACAAATGAAACCATCCAGGATATCCAACTAAAAATCAGTAGATTAGCAAAATATGAAAGCAGCTAGCAATTTTAAATTCAAAGTGGTTGAGGGCAAGATGCGGGAGCAGTATTAATTTAGATTGAGAGTACTTATCATTTTTATGACAATTATCATCATTCTGCTAGCTATCAGTATTGAGATTAATATGATGATAGGCAATCAAAATCTGTCTAAGTTAGAGGTAGACGGCTTTTATTTTCTAAAATACTTTCCTGTTGGTCCCATCGTGGGCTATGGATGCATGTAAAAATACTATAGCCTTAATTATCCATCATAGATTCAGTTCAACCCTAATCGGTACGCTGATGATTTATCAACAATGTTTATCTTTGGTCATAGTGATTACATAGGTAGTGTTCAAGATTCATCTTCTGCTTATTACTCGAAACAAAAGAATTATTTTTATGGAAATCCTTGCGTTTATAATCCTGCACCTTTGAATACTACGACAGTTAACGTTTCAAGTTGCCAAAATTTGAGTCATGGGACATTTAAGTAGGGATTATCTGCTTTTTTGCGCTATGGCTACAATCAAGCAAATAGTTATATAAATGGGCGAACATTGATGACTTCTGCTCAGCTTCAATAACTAACACTCAGTTTTACAGTCCTATCAGCCTATGTATTGGATGCTCTTTCCACTTGGTAAAACTAATTTACCAGCAAGGTTTAAGAGGAGTATCAGCTAAGTGCGACACTTTAGATAATAATGAGTATATTAATATGTTTGCTGCATGTGATCGTAAATGAGTTTATAATTGCCAATAGAATTTCAAAGGAGTATGAATTTATCTGTAAAGTATACGAATATATGGTGCCTGAATACATCCTAATGAATGAAAAAGTTATCCGCCAGAAATTTATCATTTAGGGACTCATCAACGAATGATGTTCATATGTATATTTTCATTATTTACCTCAAAACTTACATCCTTGAGCATAATTTACTTAATTCAATTATATTTGCTTTACTATAAATTATCTATTTATTTATTTGAATTTAAATAATCTCCATAAAGGATTCATATCAATTAACTCTTGATTGAATTATTAATACAATTAACATCTTGCTTTATATTTATCGTCTGAATTCATCATCATTGCCTCAATACTTCTGGCCTGCTGGAAAGACTGACTCTTCGTACAACTTGCCGCGAATATAGTCTTAATCAACTTAAATCTACGCGAAGCATTATCCACATAAATATTGTCTGTAAGAGTGCTTAACTCAGCTTCTGGATCAGCCAATGCCAGCTAGATCTCCTTCTTCACATGCTCATCTGCCTCCTCTTCAATTTTCTAAATTCACTCACATGTACATTAAACTCTTCTTCAGTTGCTAAGTTGAACTGCTTTCCTATTTTTTTCAAAAGCAGAATGGGATCCCTCGTCTTTCTATATTACTGAATTTCCTCTCTATTTCTGTATGAAGTTCCAGGGTCAGACATCGAATGGCCATGATATCGATAGCACATCAACTAGATAAAGAGAGGACCATGGGACATCGCATATGATTTAGCCCATTTAAAAGCCTATTTGACTTCAAAAACATTGTTTCCATCAATTCTAAATCCTGGAATAGCATCACCACGTGTATAAAAATCTGTGTTCATGGAAGAACGAGCCACGGAAGTACCCATGCCATATTTGTTGTTTTAACAGATAAAGAGAGCAGGCAAATTCCAAAGTTTAGCCATGTTTGCAGCCTCAAAAAGTTGACCTTGATTTGCAGCACCATCACCGAACATAATGCTGGCAACATTTGGCTTTTTTTGATACTTGAGCGCAAATGCCAGACCAGTTCCGACTGGTATTTGAGCACCAACGATACCATTTCCTCCGTAGAAATTGGTAGACTTCTTGTAATAGTGCATTGATCCTCCTCTACCTTTAGTAGCTCCGTTGCCCTTCCCAAGCATTTCACTTATAATTTGCCTGACTGAGTATCCACGTTTGTAGGCTTGACAATGAATTCTATAAGCTCCGATAAGAGGATCATCAAAAGTAAGAGCAGCTTCCATGCCCTCTGGGATGGCTTCCTGAATATAAGAATAACTACCTGTCCATCATAGAGGTGGCAAAATCCTCTAATTTTCTTATCCTTATAGAGGATATCACAATTAATTTCCATTTTGCGCATGACTTGCAATTCGCGAATATGCTTCAATAGTTCATCTCGGGTGACTTTGGTGGTAATAGGGATGGAATCTTCAGCAAGTTTGAAGTAATGGGGCTTATCCTTTGTACATCAAAGAGTACGAGCTCAATAGTAGCTTCAGTGGCAGTTGCGAAGGACGGCATAACTCTACGCAGAAGTCGTATCATGATTATGATATGTATATATTATTTGAATATGAGTGACGAATATTTTATTAATATTGTTGCTAATTGAACAAGAAGGTTGGAACAGCATCATCATTGGATTGTAATCCTTTGATTTGAAATTGCCAATTTTTTGCAATAAACCTAATTGCTTAAACTCTATATTATTACCGTGATATTGATGTCCACCTCTAAATCTCAAAAAGAGAAGATTCTTAGCTTGTCCATTAAGGACAAGAAACTATCAAGACTATTCTTCTGCTCTGACTTGAATGAACGGGACTCTCTCTTTCTCAACAATGTTTATTAAGAACGAAACTCACTGCACTTTAAGTATTGCTTCATGTTTCCCTTATTCACTGCTATCGTATGTAAATGGGGCCTCTTTCGATCAACCTCAACTTTAGTGCAGGGCGTCGTTATGGCATCTATTTTCCTTGGAACTCATCTGTACTGGTCTTCTCATATAAATCGCAGATTTGAGTTGCTCACAGAGCCTTACTACTAACTGTACGGCATTAAGTGAAGGATGATTTGTATAATTTAATAGCTACCCTCAATCAACAAATACCATTTTCTATAATACTCCAAAGTAGTAAAATATCAATAAATCGAGGGAATAATTCGATGAAACAGTGTTCTGAGAGAAATAATCAAGAAAAGGTTTTATTTTCCATATTTTAGGAAGACTCTTTCCATTTATGCAGCACAGCGTTGCTACTGCTAATTGAACTATTGGACTGGTTCATGGACTGACACCTACTTAATTTATCCTTTTTCCAGGCATCTCTCTCCAGACTATCATTGCTGATCGCTTGCTTTAATACTCTACTGTTCTTATCCTTCTTCTCCCAAAATTTATGAAGTTCTTCCTTGATTTTTTAGTTCGTGACGACTTCCTTCTTGTAGGTGGATTCCATAAATTTGACCTGTTCGGCCAAATCCAAGAGTTGTTCCTTAATAGTATTTTTGCTTTATTTTTCGTTATCATACTCGGCAATCAGATCTTACTGATACAAATTGAGTGTTTTTATATCTTGGTTTAGATGATCGATCTCCTCTTCTCTCTCTTGGACTATCATGGCCAAATGATTATTTTAATTTGTCACCATTTCGAGGCGTTTGCATATTTGCTGATAGTCTTACATTAGAATATCTTTTTCTTCCATGGACTATGTCCTTTCTTTCCTGGTTTGTTATAGTTGTCCCTTTAATTTTTACGTTTGAGATTTCATGAGTTCTATCTAGTCTTTGACTTGTTAATTTTCTTTGGTCAATCTATCGACATCCTTCAGCAATTTTTGATTTTGCTCACTATTCTCTTTGATCTTATCGGAAATGTCGAGACTGATGTTACTATTCTCATTGACTTTTTATCTGATTAAATCCAGTTCGCTGGAAAGATCACGATTCTCTCTTGCGACTTCGATTGAAAATTGATCAATGGCCCTCATATTCTATAATATACTCTCCAGTTATTTCTTAATTGCTGCATTTTCCTCCTCTATATTCTAAATTTTAATAAGCAGGGTGGCCTATTTTTATTTAAGAATGGCTATCTTCTTCTAATTTGAAGTGTTTTTGCACCCAATTATCTCCAGTAACTTCTATCTCTATAGCAGCGATTAGTTATGCTTCTGATTGATGACTGTCAGCCGGATGTTTTCACTTTTAATCAATTTATAGTTTTTTTTAAATTACTACTGAGCCTCGTTCGTACTACATATGTACTCGTTCATATAGTTTTATAACTACTTGTATTTCTGCTGGTAGTGAGAGTCCAGCATAAAATTCTTATTCGATATCTGCTTCTCCAAACACTCAATTATATTCAGATTGTTCGTTTAGGTCTGGCAGAGAGTGCGAATAGCCTCCCTCTTCTTTTCCAGAATTTATTTAACTTATAACAGCTACTCCTCAAGGAAAGATGCATTCCTCTCCATCGACTCTATTTTTTGTTTATTGTGCTCGTTCTATTCGATCTCCTCTAGAAATAACTGAATTACTTCAAAATGATCAATGCCCTTCAGCTATTCATAGATTGATGAATATTTTTTTAACAGTTATGGATTGCTTCGCATCGAGTCATTCGATACTTGCGAACTTTCAGGCCGATAAATATGATTTTAGCTGGGAGTTAGGCTGCGAATTGACCTTTACGTGCCTTAAATATGATTAAACGAATATTCTTCATTGTAATTACCAATGCTCTGACTGCTCGCTTCGATTTGTTCTAGCGATTTTTCGCTACGATGACTAAGATGATCTTTGCTTTGCGAATGAGAGTTACTAAATTGCTGTTCGGGGTGTTTGTTGATTGGTTTTAAGTTTAATCTTAACCCTTTCATTATTGATGGATAAAACGGATATAATGATCAAAATGTATTGACTATTCAATGAATCATTATCATTTAATATGAGCAAGCTAATGATATAAATTATTGCAATAACAAATGTAGTCAGTTACAATATGAAAAGTATGGCTCTCAAAGCTTTCCTTATTTTTACAATTTCTTTTTCATCTAAAGCAATGATTTGTATTATTATTTTGTCATTTTTATGGTGAATTTCAACTCACTTTCACGCTATTCATTTGATTCAAATTCATTACTGGCCTCCGACTCGAAACTTGGAGTGCTCACCTGCCTTATTGATGCTTTAGTGAGAGGGATTTTATTTGATTTCTTTGCTTTATTATTCATTCCGTTTGTTTCAGAAATATTGGATTTGGAAGGCAGTCTGGAACTTACACCCATTTTTTCCTCCCTTTCATTTGCTTTATTTACATAATGCTCAGCTTTTACTGAAGTCGTCTATTTGACAGGAGAGGCAATTTTTTTCTTCGGTACGTTTTGAGTAATAATTGGTCTGCTACTCTTTATATTCTTTTATTTATCCACACCAACTCTCACAGTCTTTTCAGTCTCCCACCCCATTTTTTTGCTGACTTTGCTGCCTACTTTGCTAAGCGATTCCTGTTTGTTGGAATCTTTCTTGCTCTCCGAGAATTGACTGTTACTATTCTTCTCAAGAGTGCTTTCATAGTAAGTAAAGAGGGGCTGCTAAAGTATTTTAATTTAATTTTCTGGAAAAAGCTAGTCATTATCATTCCTAAACGACAAATCCGTGAATCGAGAGGTTTCCTCCATTTTTGGGTTCACCCTGAATATGGTTCGCTCTAGCTTGATCTTTAACATGTGAAAAATGGAAATGTTATCCTCGAGGGAATTCTATTTATAAAAAGTATCCAGCTGACCAATCCGATTTTTAAATTACGATCGAAGCTACATCAGTTATAACTCGTCTTCTCTTTTATGGGCAATGGATACTCTCGCAGCTAAACCTACATCGGGTAACTCTTACTTTCAAATACTTCGATAGCTCGATCAATTTATAAAGCAATAATAGGTAAGTTTTTTGTTTTGATCGCTATCCATTTCATGTATTAATTTATAAATTATGAACGAGGAGTCGGAATTGCAAGTCAACTCTTTTCTAGAAACTGAATTCTTCTTCTATTTACTGCCGTGCTACTACGGAGTGGTTGCCTTGATCTGGAGATATTTCAAGGTCATGGAGATAGAGCCTACCTTCTATGCCCGTAGAATTACTGGAGAGTGGATCTTGAAGCACATATAAAGTGAGTAATAACGCAATCGGAACAGCGATAGTCTCACCTACAAAGTAAATCTCTCCTAATTAAGGTACTTCCGGCCAGTTACGTAATTAAATCAAAGCTATCCTTGTACAATTCCTATCTTTATCTCTGTATGATATTCCTCAGCTTTGTGAGTACTTCTTCGATGTTTTACTCGGCTGGTCATAAACTACACAGTAAGATAGCTTCGACTTAGGTTTCCTCTATCTTTTCGGATTCATTTCTTGGTATATGGCCGCAGTTGTTTTACGAAGATAATGCCAGAGAAATATGCCGCAATCCATCTGGATTCACCGTTTGTTTTGGATACTTGCTGGCACTTTTTCAACCTACAAGATGTTTTAGGATTACTTTTTGCCTCTGAATCTGATCTTCAACATTCTTTTCATCGCAAGTAGCACGCACACTATTCAGGCAATCTAATTTTAGCCATCTACGGCATTTATCGACCCGAAGACTCCGATACCTTGGAAATGTCAGTAAGCAATGAGGACATTCCTGGATTTATCAAAATTATCTTCCAAAAAATAGAACTTAATGAGACAGTTCGATACTTATTAAAGATTGAAGATCAAGTTAGCGATACTATAAACGTTGACGACGGAGATATCACGAATGCAAACATCGATCAGCAAGATCTAATTTAGATTGGCAAGACATTCAAACACTCAGCCGAGACAATTAAAACTGAAATAAATCTCCTTAACGAACTTCCTCGTAGAAACGTTTTTGTTGATAAAAAGATCAGGTACATCCGCACGAACGATAAATACAAAAGTTGCTACTTCATACTCACTCAAATTGGTAACAGTCGTTTTGAGGCTGAAAGGACTATCGAATAATTTAAACAACTCTATGTTGTACTCAAGTAAATATTTACTGCAGACAATTTCCCGAAACATGCGATTCCCAAATTAATAGAAACTCAAATCAGCACTGACGATGCAAATAATAATGGACAGAATTATGTAATTGGCGATCATTCCAGTAAATCTGAGATTATATAAAAATGGTTGGATGAGGTCTTCAAAACTCCCATTTTTATCACAGCGGATCTGTTAAAATTTCTCAACGTGGGTAAATAGGAATCTGCACCGTTTATCACCTATTTTTAAAATTCATACAAAATGTTTTGCAGTAAACATTTTCTGGTGATAATGCATAACAAGCAAAAAAAGGTAGAGAAACCAACCGTGGCAACATCTGAAATAAAGGAACTTGCCGGATACTATAATAAAGAGATTCGTCAGAAAGAAGAAACAGACAACGATAAATTTCTAAAGCATATTAAGAATAAATTTTAGTTTTCAGTTTCAATCGATAAGGAAAACGTTGGATAAAATACGTTTGGGTTTATATTTGTGTGCGTTGTCGATAAGAAAGTGAAATTTAATTGGAATCTCAGTAAAATTGAAGAGAATATCCTATCACTAAATGAAAGAATTGAGGAGGAATGCAATTGTTCAGTGCCGTTCTTCTATAATATGGTGGGAACCAAGAGAAAGGGCTATAAGATCAAACTATAATCATATAAGACGTATATTGAAATGCTCCTCAAAAATAGTAAATACTACTGCGCCAGTCTTTTCTTTTTTATACGATTCGATCCCATCAAACTCGAAATCAATACATTGGGAAATCTATCTTTTTCCACAATTGAGAAGAAAGATTAGCGAAAGAGTAGATATTTATCATAGTACTAAGATAAAGGAGCATTCATTTAGGTCCTTAGACTTGATAGAACTGAAAAAAATATGAAAGGGGAAGATATTTTTAAGTTTAAACTCAGGAGAAAAGATTTTGTTCTGACCAAGACTACAGAAGACATCAAACTTTTACGCAAAAAATTAACTGCCATTTACAAAGGAGTCAGCTTCATTCCTGAGCTGTAATTCAAGGACTGTCATAAAGTGGAAGTTAAGAATAAAGTGTAGTCATTTTTGTTGAAGATAGAGAACTTGCCGAAGATAGAGATCAACCGATAGTACTTGAATTTCTACGAGAATTCCTTAGACGAAAGATGACCAAAATGATACAACTCAAATTATTTTATTTCAAAATTATAAATGATCATTAATAGATTTGTCGCTTCAACAATTGGAGGTAGATTTATCCCATAGCAAACTTACTTCTCAATAATAAGAGGACAATTCATTAATTACTCATTGTTCCAGCACCGAAAGGGGAAATTATTCAAAAATTAAACTGATCATGTTGTTAGTGGTCCGCTCAATAGCACAGAAGTAGGACTAAAGTAAAGAATAATAACTGCTAAATAGATGGAGGAGTTGAAACAATTTCAGTAGTCAGTTTTTCATGAAGATCGTAGCTATCTTCCCTTATTTCTCTGTAAAATTACCAAAATGATGAGCAGCTAAAATTATAGCAATAACAGTTAGTTTTTAAGAACAGTCCAATATCGATTAAATAAAAATAGCTCTTAGTTGTTGCTAAAACCAAATTGTATCGTCATTCTTATATAGAGCTATTAGAGATAATATCATTTCAATATAAACTTAAACTGTTCGATAAGACTAATCCTCTGCCAAACAAAAATGGATTTGAACATAGAGCGACAATGATTGCTTCCAACTATTTGCTAAATAAATAGTTTACTCTGACTTAAGCCGTGGCAATGATGGAAATGCTGACCAAATTAGGAACTGTAAGTTTGACCTTCTACATGAATTTCACTGCATTTTTAAAAACGGAATTTAGAAAATAATATTCAAACAAAAACATTAAAATATAGCATCTAATCACAATATTAAATACACATTTTCTAAAGAACAACCATACTGTGCTCGAAAATATTCTATTTGACCTGACACTCAATTATTTTCTCAGTAACTATGAACATTTCTTAACCAAAGTTAACTTAATAATGAAAATGGAAATTTTACAGATTCTAATCCTTGCTGATTTAAGGTCTTCCTATCTGAGTAATATCAGCATGAGAAATAAACTGATAAAATGGCTAATTGATAAGATAAAAGTAGATTTAAATGGTTAATTGATCTTCTCACAGCTTATTAATGATCAAGAAATACCGTATTAGTAAAACTCAATTACATTTTGTCAGATTCTGCATTTGTTTGAAAGCATTAATTTTATGTACAAGAACAAATTATCTAACTAGGCCATTAGCAGTATATGTGATAATTTTAAAGAATTTATATACAATCTATTTTAGAAATTTATACAAGGTCGATCAAATAACTTAATATCTTTAATGAAACGCAATAAAAATTAGGAAATTACATCTCTATTGATCCTTTTTATATTTAATGATCAAATTATCAACAAATGGATATTGCAAGAACAAATAAAGAAAACAATGCTGGCCATAATATTTCAAAATGACTTTCAAAACTAAAATCATTATATTCCTATAATTGACGCATATCTGAAGACACCAATAACTTAAGATATAATCAAGCAAGAGCTGCTCTAAATTATTATACAATCTTATAGTAAAATTCATTTAAATGAGATAATTTTCTGGTAATTATCAGAAATATTGCTTAATGATCTACAGTTTGATCGGGCAACAAGGATAATTGAATCAAAAATACGGGATATCATCCCAATCAATAAAAAATTACCAGCAAACCAATATTTTGAATTTTGTCTTGGTTTCATATTGAAGACGCTAAAAATAAAATATGACTTAAATAATAAATAAATATCTCCATAAATTAAAAAATGGAATAAGGATAATTCCGATCAATTACAAATATTGACAAAAGACAAGATAAAATTGTTAACATATCTCACCAAATATTAAATGTTAAACCATCCTTATATGAATGAGTTGAACATCTAATATTGGACCTAATGCAAGAATTTCAACTTTATCCATCCAGATCAAGCGGAAAGATCAGAGTTAGAGTTAATGCTATTGGCTTTCATCTTTCAAGGAATGTGTAGCAATAATACATCAATTTCAACACAATTCAAGTCAATCTTTAAAACAATAAAATTTCATTAATACAATCAATATAAATTTATAACCACTCTCTACCCTTTAGACTATCCGAGACCACCTCATTGTAAGGATAAACGGACTTTCTCATCAATAGATTAGTAAAATTTTAGAAATAAAATGAGTATAATAGTTTAATACTTCCGCGTTTAAAAATATTATTATTTAATTTGGGACATCTTTATCAAAAATTATATTGTTATGCCAAAATAAATTAGAAGAGCGTGTTTTGATCTGCTGAAGGATATTTTTATGAGGACTTATCAAAGATAAAGTACTCGCAAAGTTGTTATTTTTGCAAATCTGACAAATTGCATGAGTGATGGATCAGTAATAGCAACCAAGAAGGAGTTGTAGATGTTTTGTGGAGATGTCATTACTGACTTAGTGAACACATAAGATTTTGCATTTCACTATAACTGCTTTGAGGCTATCGCATTCAACATGATTTCTTGCGGTATTCTTTCTTTGTAAATATTGGACAAAATCATCTGTTTCCAGTCAAAATGTAATCGTTTTATTCCAAATACATCCACTATAATGCTATTGTATGGATATCTATTGAAATAGAACAAAGCCAAAAGTTCCTATCTCAGTTTATAATCTTTGCAAAAGCAGAATGAATATGTTAATTCTAGGATGATAAGCAAGACTAGTAAAATTTAGAATGAGGCCAGATACGAATAAATCGAATCGAAACGCACTACAAATTTTATTAGAAGGAAAACTATTAATATTGGCTGCAGACTATTATCGATTTTATTAATGTCTGGACAATCAAGTATACTCAACTATAGAGTCGAAGTGCTCAGGTATATTGAAGACTGTTATTAATTTTCGGAGTTGATGCAACTGACGAATGCCTATATGCCTTAAAATTTTGATTACTCTCAATAATTAATCAAAAGTTTCAATCAACAACTGAAAGGAATCTTGCTAAATAAGATATTATTCTTCAAGGCAAGTGGAATCATTTCTGTTTAGAATTAGGAAAGATTGACTTCCAAATTGATATGAGTAATTGATAATCCTCAATATATCGAGCCACCCATAATTTGGCAATGCTTCTTTCCATGGATGACAGGAAAGTATTATATTTGGTAAATGTTCGCTAGTTATGAATGAGGTTTCTAATTGTCCTATTAATAATAGAAGAAATAATAATTTAATTTTCTAAATTTATTGTTCCGTCCAAATATTTTCTAAAATGACAATAATAGTTTGATGATCTCTCCATGCCATGACGAATGGACCTATAAATCAAATGGGCGATTAATTCATTTTAGTATGGCCATTGCTGAGCATTGCTAAAATATGGATGATTTGATATTAACATAGTTCTAAATAACGTTTCTTCCAAAATGAATATTATAAGAAGTTTATATGTGCGAGGACAGTTAATAAATTGGAAACTTCTACTGCTCCCAACTCTTTGGAGAAAGGAGTAGTAGCGAGAAACATATTGATGAGGATAATATCACCTCCCTTAGGTTTGATTAGTCCGGTAAACTATTGGCTCTGGGTGATCGGGCAGGAAGACTCATAGTATTCAACGCAATCGACTCAAGTTCATCTTCCCCCAAATATGACTACTACTTCGAGTTCCAGTCACATCAAAAGGATTTTGATACTCTTAAAAGTCTCTCTATAGGAGAGGAAATTTCTTATATCAATTGGCTCAGACCCCAGGGGAAATATCATAAGTTACTAACTGCTAATTCGAGTACAGTCAAGCTGTGGAAGGTATTTGAGAAACGAGAGAAGAGAATGGTGAAGCGTGCAGACAGCAATCTTTCATTACCTGTCTTTTAGGAAGAATAGCCTACTATGTCAGTAAACTTTAAAAAATGTTTTCCTCATAAAAATTTTTGTCCACTCAATTCAGTGAACCTTTCGAAAAATTAGGAGTACATCTTCACGACTGATGAGTCCAATGTACTTCTTTGGAGTATTGAACAGTCATCAAAACCTTACTTCCTCAAATAGTTTTCAAATAGCGCTAACAGGCGTGTTTAAAAAACAGAAAAGATTACTTGTGCTCAGTTGCATCCCGAAGTCTAAAATTTATTTATTTATGGCACTAATAAGGGAATTTTGGGATTAAATGATATCAGGACCTCTGTAGCCAACTGCAACACTCTCAATTTTAACTGTCAGCGGGATGAAAACTTTCTTAGCGAAATTATAAATCAGTACAGTTCAGTCATCTTCCTTGAAAGGACAAGAAAGATCATCACTCGAGATCTAATTTCAGTAAAAGTATGGGATATGTGCAACCCAAAGCATCCCATTTCAACATTATACTTGGACTAAAATTTAAAAACTAGACTTTGCGATTTATTTGAAGCTGACTGTCTTGATGATCAGTTCAAGCTGACCAACAGTCATGGAAATATTTTAACTGGCAACTATAGTGATTCATTTCATTTGATAAACGGATAATCAGGTAAGAATATGCAGTATGAACTCGATTACGAGCAAAATACGAGGAAGCGCACAGTTGGCAGCGCTTTACCTCATAGTAATCCGTTCAGCAGTAAAAATAAAGTATTATGTCACGATTACAACAAAGTCAGTGGACAACTGGCGGTTTCAACACATAATTGCTTCTTTATTTACTCCAAAGAGCCGCAACTATAATTTGAGGTATGATACTTTTTTATTTTATTCAGTCACATGGAAGACTTGTTTTGAGAAGGAGAGTTGATTTATATTTTTTGAATATTGTAAATAACACTTTTTATAGTCAATTGCAGAGGATGTGCATCTGCCATGAATGACGAATTTTTATAGTCAAATATGTTTTTGCAGCTGAAGGTAAATTAATATAATTTAATAATGAAAAAAGGGAGAGTATACGAATAAAACCCCATCCAAAACTTCTAAATCGAGCAATAGTTCTAAATGTTGATGCAGATTGAGGGTCTTTCTTCAAACAAAGAGGAAAGAAAGGAGGTTTTCCCTTCGATCAAGCATCTTTTTCACGCCAATACCACTGTCAACATTGTCGGGGAGGGACCTAATGCAAACATTCGCTCTTTCTACTATCTTTTGCTTTGCCATATCCGTAAAGAACACTTTAAGCGATTGCTTAATGAAATGCGAGAAAAGGAACTCATGGAGATTGAAGGTGATGACGACATGATTGGACGAAGGGATCGTAAGGTGTCATTTAATGGTAAAGGAGCAATATTTCTGAACGGACCACAGTACTAAAATTATGGTTTGCACAAGCTGCGAATGTTCATTTTTTCTAAAAGTATCGATTTAATGGATATACAAAATAGCCCCTTCTAAAAAACCGAAAAGCTTCGATATCAAGGCTAAAAGTTAAGTTCGCAGATGCTGAAAAAATTATTTTCATAATTCTTAAAGTAGCTGCTGCCGGTCGAACTTTCTCCAAATTATAAAAACTAAATAAGGTCGATTAGATCATATTTAAACCAGCATATGTGTATTGGAGTCATTTTGACGATTCTAATGCGTCACATTCTTCTTTCAAAGTACGAGGTGGAGTCAGCCCGTAACTATGAAGAGGAGATCAATGATCACACGGTGTGTACAACTTTATGCGATGCTTTTGCCATTGATGGGCTCATCTGCAAAGATAATCTTTATGAAATTAATACGTGGTGCAAAGTTTATTCTTTAAACTACTGTTAGAGAAAAATATTTTTTATTGAGATGTTTAATGACGAGTTTGAGGAACTTGGATCTGCAAATGATAAGAAATTGGCTGTAAAAAATGGCAAGCAAAATGAGGAAAGGCCGAGCATAGTTTATAAATAGAATACAATATAGAAGCCTGAGCAAGGACTTCTTCGTTATCCAAGTTCTAAATTAGAAAAGCAAAAATCTGAAAAAAGTTGTTCAAAAAATAAAAGTAAAGCCAGTAGCTCGATGATGGATGCAGATGAGGATAGTTAGGTTTCCGATGAAACTGATAAATTGAAAAAGATCCCATTGAAGTTCAGAGCAGTTTAAAGTCGATAGATGTCATCTTTTTCATAGGTGCACTCTCAGTTTAACTCAAGTATTTGTAAATCAAACGTTAGAGAAAATAAATACAGTTAGAAGATGGATGAGAAGATCAAGAACAGCCAAAAAGACTCATATACAATGAAATCACAAGAAGATTAAAAAAATAATACAAAGAAAGAATCCCAACTAATAGATCATTAAAAAATAGAAGAATAAAAAGTAACTGCACCATAAAATAAGGAAACGGCAATTATATTGAAGGATAATGCCCCGATAGTGGAAAATAATACTGCAGTGATCTCGAAGGATATGGACCATTAATCATAACAACAGATAGATGGAAGCACATCCTTTGCGAAAAAAGCCATTGAATAGAGGGGCAACTATGATGATGGTGAGCATACTCCAAGTGATTTCTTCTAAAAGCTAAACATTTTTCATGATAAAACGAACGTTAAAATAATAAAAATTGGTTATAGATAAGATAAATAATCACAATTGCAACCCAATATAGTAAATAACAATATCAACAACAATATTTATGTAAATTTCGGCCCCAATAATGATAATAAAACCTATATTCCAGTTATCAACATCTCAACAGCTAAGAACCCAAATACTCCTATGGATCCAAATTCTTATATTAAAATCAATTTATCTTGATATAAATATTTTTTATGGAAAGATAGTTGATTATTTACTATTTTAAATGAAACCATTGATAAAATTACATTATGATCAATACTTTAATATCTTTAATTTTGTTTTAATTAAGATTCGAAAGATTAATGAAGTTATCAACCATATTATATACATCAGGCTATTAGCTCAACTGATATACGATTTCTTTTTCATAGATGCTTTTGCTGAAATTTTTTGTATATGACTCTCAGTCTTCTTTGAACCATTCCAAATTTATTAGATTGATTTAAAAGTTGAAAGGTCCAAACTCTATTCATTTTAGGTGGTGGGAATATCGGCCATTCTTTTCAAATGCTTGCTAGTAATGTTTTTCTTAATACCAATTGCTCGAGGACTTGATAAATTGGTCACGTTAGTTACACAACATGTTTGAGGAGTTTAGCAACTTTTGAAACTCTTACTGATTGGAGGATATTTCAAAGAATCAAAGTTAGTTTATCTTCCAGTAATTGGCTAAGTGAAATTTCTGTTCGGGGAGTTGAAATTAATTCTCATCGATTTTTTCTTTTGCATCGATTGAATCGTTTATGATTCTAACATTTGTTCTATTTATATAGTTGGCTGAGATAATTTTCTTTATTTTTTATGATTCTTGCTGACACTTGCCAAACGACTTGAAGTAGAAAAGGCTCTATTCAATATTTACTTCTTGTTTTGGAGCTAATTTTAAAGTTATGTTCTATTTTGACGTAGGTCCTGACTTTCCATGTGAACTTTATAGAGATGAGCCTACAACTCTAATATTTTATTAATCATATCACGGTTCGAGTCCTGAAGGGTTGAATAAGAAGAGAAGTTATTGAGAACTGGACACTGTTCTGTGGATAAAGTTTCAAGGGAGAATTTCTAAATCATTTAAATTAATATTATTAGAAAAATTATGAATTATCAGGTATTTTACTCCATTAAAATTAAATTAAATATTGAGTATGAAATGTATATATTTTACTCAAGTATTCGATAGTTTATGTATTGGTTAACGTCTGAAACGATTTATTTTTGGAAAGAGCATTATCATTTTCCACTTAATCTTTATATAACTCGAATTATTTAGCTTTACAAGATTGGACTTAAATAAATTGTTGAAAACATATCTTAAGGAAATAAAGGGAAATACTTTCTCGATATTCCATCAGTATTGAGATGGTTTCCTTTATCAACAAACAAATCAAAGTAAATCAACCAGAACAATTAAAGAGAAGACCAAATATCTCGTTTATCTATTTTAAACAAATAAATTGGCTACTTTGATAACAAATTTTATAATTTATTAATGGGAGGAACCTGCCGAAGACCTAATGAAGACTTAATTCCCGAGTGTATATTCATACCCATGTAGATAGCAGATCAGCTTTTACCTTTATTCGCATTATTGGAAAAGGAGGGTTCGGACGAGTTTGGAAAGTTACTTAAAAGAAAACTCAGAATCAATATGCAATGAAGGTGATGGATAAAGCAAAAGTTATAACCAAAAAAAGTGTAAACTCAATAATGAACGAGAGATAGGTCCTATCACACCTCTTGATAGAGGATTGTCAATTTTTAGTCAATATGAAATGCGCTTTTCAAGACAGGTAAAATCTTTATTTGTTGATGGACTACCTGGATGGAGGCGATTTGCGCAACTATATTAACTGTCATTACACTTTCAGCGAAGAGCAAATCAGTAAATAATCCGATATATAGAGTTTTTAGTGCGTTGTTTAGTAGAAGGACTTAATCATATTCACTCTCTCAATATCATACATAGAGACATTAAGCCATAAAATATCATCTTAGATAAGACAGGATATGCTAGAATTACTGATCTAGGTATCGCCAGATACTGGAAATCATAAAATTCAACGTAAACCAGCGGAACCCCTGGATACATGGCTCCAGAAGTACTGCTTCGTCAGAACCATTCCTTTTGCACCGATTTTTATGCAGTTGGAGTGATTGCATATGAAATGCTGGTTGGATAAAGGCCATACCGTGGCAGAGAAAGAAAAACTGTAAGATAATAAATGCTGGCTAAATAAATTAAAATTCCAAAAAATTGTTTATCTCGGATATCTGCGAATGGTGCAGCCTTTATCAATAAAGTAAGCTTGAAGTTATTAAGTTAGTGCAAAGAACTGCGAAGAAGCGATTGGGATATAATGGCATATCCGAATTGTTAAAACATCCTTGGCTTGAGTTGAGTAGTCAAGATTATTAATTATTCAAGAAACGGAAAATGAAAACTCCGATTATTCCTATCGAGTTCTAAATACGCGATGTGAATTATAAGCATACTTTGCCAGATGATATTTATAGAGAGAACTTGCTGCTACTCAAACGACCATAGATGCAAAGTACATTGTAAGTGATATAGAAATGTTCGATAATTACGACTACACTCCTGTCAATTTGAATACTCCTTCAGTAACGAAGATTGATAAGCTGACGTCGTCGATCAGCACCGTTTCAACTGCAATATTTAATAAAATCATTAATTGATTTTTTCATTGTACAATAACTCAATAATCATAGTTAGTTCTCTACAAGCTATTCTTCATCCATATCGTCGGCAAATTATATACTGTTGACGGGATTAATGTTCATTTGCTCAGTTTATGATATCTTCTATTCGATAAGCTGTTTTATTTTCATCAATTAACTTTCGACTGTAAATTGAAGCTCGATGGTTAATGATCCCTTGAGGACATTCATAAATTGGGATCCTTAGTTTATTTTGCCTAACATTTTTAACAACAATAGATCCATCTTATTTACTTTCGGTTCACTATCATCTTACTACTATATATCTTCATCCTATATCCTTTGAGGATCAGTGAGAAACAAAAATAGACATAATTTGTTCTTGCCAGTACTGGTGATATATTTTATTGGAATTATGATCTCGCAATTTGCCTTTAAGAATCGGATCTCAGTTATATTAAACTGAAGAGAGAGAGAATCGATTTTAACACTCTAAACTCCACACGAGGCAATAAGATTGACAAGGATGGTGTCCTACTAAATTTGGTCCATTGTTTTTAATATAGACAGTATAAATATAATATCAATGAGCATCATAAAAAAATACAAAGTTGGCAGTGCAAATTCATGAATAAACCTCATCCTTCATTTCATGAATTGAATTATCTCCTCAGATAAATTTACGAAATACTTTATGCAATGAATGAAATATAGTAAGGAATGAGCTATTTTTAATTGTTAATAAGAATAAATTAAAATGATGCATCATTCAACTATCTTCCAATACAAATGCTCTTATTCAATATAA
>Ga0302191_10000796_pt1 | contig 20367 bp, 18 predicted proteins | sample II_Bog_E3_1_FD_198775 | JGI IMG/M metagenome (GOLD analysis project Ga0302191, IMG submission 198775) | Peat permafrost microbial communities from Stordalen Mire near Abisko, Sweden - II_Bog_E3_1 | ecosystem: Environmental > Terrestrial > Soil > Wetlands > Peat | place: Sweden: Abisko...
TGCTAGCTCATACAAAAAGAATCATAGATAAAATATCTTTTTCATGCAGTATGTTATTTCAATATCTTATAATTGATTATGTAGCTGAAGGACCCCACCAAAAATCGCAAGATCAATACCATTCCACTTCCCTATCAGCGGTCGCTGTCGGCCGAACAGCTCTTCCCTGAAGACACTGTCGATCATAAAATACTGCTTAAGTTCCTAAAGCGGGAGGGAAAACTTCACAAAAAACTGTATCTTTAACTCATCAAACGCGCCAAAGCCATCTTTCGTAAGTCATAATTAATTTAGAGGTTGAGCCCAATCTCATTAGGTTGCAGGACCCGATCACGATCGTGGGAGACGTCCACGGACAGTTCTATGATTTTGTAAAAATAATCGACGACGATACCGGAGGGCCGCTGTAATCTACTAAATACCTTTTCCTTGGAGATTATGTTGATAGGGGTTGCTTCAGTATTGAGGTACTCGCTATGATACTGGCTCTGAAATTGAAATTCAAAAACACCATCTATTTGCTGAGAGGAAATCATGAATGTAGGCAACTGACCTCCTTCTTCAACTTTAGAGCGGAATGTACGTGATTAAATATTCAGGCTTGGCTAAATACGATCAAGAAGTATACGACGCGATTATGGATCTCTTTGACAATCTGCCTCTCTCTGCAATTATCAACAATAAGTTCCTATGCATCCATGGAGGCATATCCGCAGAGATTTAAACTGTAATTATGCAACAATACAGATTGCTGACATTGAAAAGATCGAAAGAACAAAGGAAATTCCCAAGTCTGGATTGTTCTGTGATTTGATGTGGGCTGATCCTGTCGATAATGATACTGGCAAGTTGGATGGCGTAACTAAAGTCAACGATGCAAGGGGTTGCTCATACTACTTTGGATACGAACTAGTCAAACGTTTTCTTACAAAAAATACTTTGCTATCTGTCATCCGAGCTCATGAGGCTCAAGCAAACGGATTTAAAATGTATCACTGGGGTGGTCAAAAACAGTTTCCAACTGTTATCACCATTTTCTCAGCGCCAAATTACTGTGATTTCTACAATAATAAGGGAGCTGTTATAAAGTTCAAAGTAAGCAGACAATAATGCAGAATAACACTCTGGATATACAGCAATTTCTGTAAAATCAGCATCCATACATGCTGCCTAACTTCATGGATGTGTTTGAGTGGTCGATTCCGTTCGTGGCTGAGAAGGTGTCTGAAATGTTGTACCATTTGGTGAAACCTGACCGCAAGTTTGATGAAGAGAAAGATATTGTTCCTTTGGAACTCATTGATAAGAGAGAAATTCTTTAGAAGCTGCTGAATTATCAGAAATCAGTGACTGATTAAAACATTGATTATATCAGCTACAACGGAAGAACCCTTGACAGCGAGCTAATTAATACAGAGGAGGCCAAGGAGTACACTCAAAAGAAATATAAGAAGAGCTTTGACAAGAAGAAGGAAATAGATTCAAAGAATTAGAAACGGCCAGTTGATAAAAATGAAAAGAAGTGATATTGGCCTTTTGTATCATCATTATCATTTATTAGTTGCATGGTTCACTCATCTATTTCATTTTCATTAATCATAATACGGTTCAGCAAATCGCTATTTCCACCAGACAGGTTAGTTAACTTTATGAGAGACTTCATTTTATTGATGATCTAATTCAGTATTATTGGATCAAATTATCCTTTTGAAAGATCAGTGAGCCTTAAAGTTTATTATTAAAGTTAAAACATATAATATCATTGCCAATGGCCACTGACAAAAATAAAATTGTTTAGAATTACTGTTTGGAATAACTCAAATCCATCAACATAGACGACAGTAATAATTCATTTATCAAGGCGAAATCTGGGTGGCAAAACATAAAATTTTGAAAAAAAACTTCACTCTTAAAAGGGTCAAATATCGAGGAAGCAATCAATAATCAAAGAGAGTATAAGGCAATATACAAGATAAAGAATAATGGTGCTACCAAAACATAATACGTTAGAGTAAATATTTTGCCAATTAGCCGAGCTCCTCAAAAAGGTCAATGTCGAGGGCTGTCCGAGGTGTCATAAAATGATCAAGACAAGTAACAACGTTTACTTGGTCTATGATTAATTTCCTGGTTGTCCGCTCAATACTTTCCTTTCTCGCAACTGTTTCTCCAGAAATTAAAGTAATACTGTGAATATAAAGAGCTTTAACTCATCCTTGAGATCGCCAAATTAACCAATTTTTTCCATTTGCGTGGAATCGTGTTTCTCAATCTTTCAGTCAACAATATATACGTCTATAACAAGAATAGCGTATTTTTTAGTGATTGGTCTCTTGCGAGAAATGCTGATAACTAATAAAGAATCAACACCACCTTTATAAAGAAAGGAAGCTATTGCATTGCCCAGGAATTAATTGAAGACGGAAAGTATTATCGTTTAAGCGATATTTTCAGTTTAGGCATCATCTTTAAATAGATTATCAATTTCGGGACTGTCCAGTCAAAAGAATCCTTTCAAAAGGATCCAAAGCTCCTTGACTTGGTTGATTCCATGATTAAGGAAAAAGTTTCAGAGCGGCCTGCACTCAGAGAAATCATCCGAGTTATTGAGATATGTCTCGCAAATAAAGTTAAATCTGAGAACAGTCCGGATATTAAAATCAATTACTTTGACTCAATTAAAAGCGCCGAAAATGCATTGATGAAAAGCAGAAAAGATCTTGGAATTAATCCAGATCAAAACTAAACTGTAAGTTCAAAAAATCTTTTAGGCGGGTCGCTTAAGAGCGAGCAGGCCCGATTGGGTCTAACAAAAAATCCGTCTTCTAGAAGCATAACTATGCAGTCAATACGTAGTTTCAAAACTGAACAATCTATTCAAGAATCGGAATTTGAAAGCTTAAAAGATGAGCAACAAAGGTTGTCTTGTACAAGATTGACTCGTCAGTCTAGCAAGATCAAGATGACAGTGACTGAGTTCGTTAAGTAGATTAATAAAAAGCGTAACTTAGCCTTCTTTCTGATGGATCTCTCCGAATTTGTAGCTAAACTATGGATATGCCCTCAACTAGGATACTTGCTTCTAAAGTGTGCATATTTGACTTTGACCTAATCTTTTCATCAATGTCAAACCTTCGATCTTTAATCAGCTGAGCTAAAGCAATTCTAGTCTTTTATTCGCCAATAGCATGTGCTATTATTAAAAAATCTCGGGCTTCTAAAATAAATTTTGATACTGAGTAATATAAAGAGCAGTTCTTTCTTCAAGTACGAGTTGCAACAATAAAAAACAGTGAGCGAGAGATAGCTCAAGACAAGAGTGATAGAATTCAGCAAGGAGATGGTGATGTTCTGCTAAAAGTAGGCCTCTGCCAAAACATAACACTCTCACTTAATCGAGTATCTTTTTAAAACTTTGATGATTCTCAAAATAATTGAATAGGGCAGTTATTAAAAATTTTGGGAGAAGATTTATCTCACAAACTGTGCCTATCTGAGTAGTCAGACCTATTTTTAAAAACAGAAAGGCGTTGGAATTCGCAGTTTGAGGAGTCAGATTGCTGAAATCCTTCGGAAGTGATTAAACTATACATTTAAAACATCTATCGATGAAGGCATGATTTTTTATCAATATCAACATTCAGCACTATTCGCAGTCATTTTACAATATTGTTAAACTCAAAGTGATTTATCGCAATCTACGTATCTTAAATGATCTGCTACCATAATAGATAAAATTTAAGTAGTTTGGAATGAGTTAGCGTCCCTTCTCGCCCGTGACTAACTAGCCCTTTAAAGTCGAAAACTATTATTTTCAAATCATTCCTTGTCGGCTCAACGCCAAAACTGTCCAATCCTCCCGTACTGTGAGCTACGTCTTCACTGTTTTCAAGGGTATGAATTTCATTTATCAAGGTAGTAAGAAATTTGAGACCAGTAGGAAGGTGGCTTTGACTCTAGGTGGGACTGCATTTCCTCTCGAGAGTATAAAATTGAATTTTGTGGTGATCAATTACAACCCAAATAAAAGGGAATAATTTGCTTTGAGGATATCTGAAGTTACAGAAGAGGTTGAGAAGTAAGTTGGAGAGTTTCTGATCGATGGAAACAGCTTTATTGATCACTTCTTGCATACCGAGAATGGGGCCTTTAAGCTGCAAGGCTCCTTAAATGATGAATTTTAAGTTGATCTCTAGCTCTATGTGGAAAAGAGTAGGTACGGAGTGGAGAGGCTCATCAAAGATATTAAGAATCCCCGTCCTAAAAGCACATAGGAAAAATAAATAACTCATCAGGTCCTCTCTGTTTTTCCTAAAATGCCAGAAAATCCTCAATAGCCTCTTTAGTAATAGCAGATGTTTAAAATGGAGCCAAGCAACAATTTTAAAGATAAGCCTCTCTCCAAAGAATAGGTTTTTAATCAAAAGGTAACAGATTTAAAGCAAACCGAATAACAATAATATAGGCCACTTTTAGCCAAAGAAAATTATACTCTTACCGAGAAGAGAAATAAATTCGCAGAACCTGCGATGCTAAAATCTTAGACTTTTTCAGTCAATTTGTCATAAAATAAGCCTAAAGACGAAGTGAAGTTGACCCGCACAAAAAGAGAGGAGATTTAGTAAAAATGGTACTAAAAAATACCCTTTAATATCAAATTTGCTGTTCCCATACTTCTTTTGCTGTTAGCTGGATTTTACTTCGCCTTTAGCTCGGATGAACCTTAACAACTATCGTTTCCGAAGGCAGCTTCAGAGAAAGTGAGCAAGACCACCAAAAAGGCAAGATCAAGAAAAGGCAAAAAGTGATCTAATCTGATGATTTATCATTTTTATAAGAAGTGACTGTAATGTATTTTGGACATGGCTGGCGACTATGGTCAATAACTGTGTACATCGCCAAGTTTTGCCTTTTTTAATTTCTAACTGTGGTTTCTGTAAGCTAATAGCTTCTGAATAATACTACTAAATACGGTAATATAGAAGTTCTGCTAAATAAATTTGACTTGTTACAAATAAAGTGATGAACACCCCTCATAACCATCTAGACGACTACAACATGCTGTCAGTCATCGGAAAGGGTTCATATGCTAAGGTCCTGCTGGTCCGCTGCAAGGCCACAGATCGTCTCTACGCCATGAAATCTATGAAGAAAAAATACATCTAAAAAAAGAAACAAGTCATGCGCATCATGACTGAAAGAAACATTCTCACTGAAATTGACCACCCCTTCCTGATCAAAATTCACTGTTCCTTCCAAAATTAAGCCAAGGTTTTTCTCATCCTAGAGTATTGCCCCGGCGGAGAATTATTTGGTCTACTCTCCAAAAACAAAAGACTCAGTTAGAGCGTGTACCTCATCAATTATTTAGAGCCCGCTTTTACGCAGCACAAATTTTACTGGCTATTTAGTATCTTCACTCCAAAAACATCATTTACAGAGAGTATTCAAACTTTTATTCAGCCTAAAACCTGAAAACATTCTGATCGGAGCTGATGGTTATCTCAAACTCACAGATTTTGGATTGTCTCGGAACAATATACATGGAGACTACGATATTTTCTAAATGTGTGGCACACCGGAGTACCTTGCGCCTGAAGTCATCAAGCAAGAGGGACATGGGAGAGCAGTGGACTGGTGGTGTCTCGGCGCTCTGATTTATGAGTTAGTCAATGGGATGCCTCCTTTCTACGCGAAAAGCAGAGGTGATTTGTACTAAAATATTACAAAAACGTAACCAGTACTAAACAAAAATTGGAGTAAGAATCTAAGGGATCTCCTTTCAAAATTATTGACCAAAAACCCGGAGGAACGAATGAAACACATTCCTACCATCAAACAGCATCCTTGGTTTGCAATGATCAACTGGCAGCAGCTCTCAGCCAAACAAATTAATGCACCTTTCATTCCAATCCTCAAAGATGAAAGCGATGTGTCAAACTTCGCCAAGCTCTTCACAAAATGCTCTGTGGAGTCACACGGCGATAGTTTGGGAGACTGCCATGAGTTTGAAGGATTTTCATTTTCACGCAGTGAGGATGAGATTAGTATCGAAGAGCTAAAGAATTCAAATTCTGACTAGGAGATCGACCTCACTACTGAATAAATGCACGAAGTTTGACTATCCTCGCCAATGATACCAAAATTTAATTCTATTTTAAAGTCAAATATCAAGTCACTCCTCCACTTAGTCAATGCTTTTTATGAGTCTATAGTAATCGCCATCGGCTGGGTATATCTTTAGTCTGTGCAAAAGTTTCCAGCCTGTGATACTGCATTCAATATCCACTCTATCGGGTTTTACAAATTATTTACCGAAGCAGGCTACTCGTTTCATTTAGCCTTTGAGGAGGGAGAGGTGATGAAAGTTCTTTTCCTAGTTGAATTTTTTGAATTGCTTATAGATGGCCTCTGCCTAAGCAGTGTTCGACTTTATGGGCACGTACTTCTCATACTTGTCTGTTATCGCGTCTCTAAACTTCTGCTTGACCTTTATTTGAGTTAATCTCTCCTCTAATCCGTAGAACTTCCGCTCAATAAATTTAGGCAGTTGGTCGCTAATCTCCTCGTTGGTGTAAAAATTAAGAATATACTTAGATGATGCAAAACAGATCTTGAGTTGGTCAAGTAACAGAGGATTAACAGGGACGGCTAGTTTATGAATAGCCAGTTTTACTAAAGGCTCAGTGATGAGGGGAGAGAGGAACCGGTAATTAGAAAGAAAGTTTTACCAGAACTGCTCCATACTAGCCTTCCTGAAAGAAAGCATTAGATTGCTCAGCTAAAATGAGATCTTATCGGCAATGTTCTCCTTCAATATGAACTTCATCTCCTTTGAGTAATATTTCAGAAAATGACCCTCCTGCTAAATCAGGTACTGGCTCAGCTCAGGATTATTTATCACCGCTCTCACCTTGTCGTACTTCTTGTTTTTAATGAAAAGAAAATTGCGGAACTATTCGAATTTGGTAAAGACCATTTGGTTTAAACTTAAAATTTGTGAGAGAGTAATAACATTATAGCCCTTCTCAAGCTGCAGCATGCCGATCAGTGCTCTTACTATCAGGTAGAGACAGCGAATGCCAACACTATTGCCTTCCATACTTTCCTCACTGAGCATGATAATTCCTGGTGCAAAATATCCCTCGACCTCCTTATCGCTGATGATAATGACATCAATCTTGCTGATGTATTCCTTGATTTAATCCCCGTTAAGTCTACGAAAAACATCCATTATGTAGTTATGAATTTTATTGACATTGTTAGTAAAGCGATGTGCCTCAGCATGCTTACTGAAATATCGGATGAGCACTTCTTCAGAGAAGGCATTTGTGATGGCAGTCGGTTGAAGTTCAGCCATAGCTGAACTGAAAATGAATAAGTGGTGGATCGAAGGCAAATGATCGAGATAAAAATTTGTATTTGCCTTCTTGAGAGTGCAGTAATTAGTTACGTTGGATTGTTGACTCATTGCGTCAATACCACTACCGCTCGATATAGTTGATGAATTTAGTTTGACAGACGAAATACTGAGGGAATTACTGGTTACATTAAACAGAAAAGGGTACTTATGATATTATGCAACTGAGCAATAACGTTCCAAACTTTTAGTAGTGGTACTAAACACCTCGAAAGTGTCTGGATGAATGATTTCCACCTGCACCTGGCATTCATTGAGACAGTTGAGGCAGGGAATCATCTTCTATATTTAAAGATGTCCGCTGATGCTGTAAATGACTTGCTGTCGTAGTGAATATTTTTGATTATCACCAATAACGAAATAGGTTGATAGCCCGTTGCTTAGGAAGGAGTAGTGGTTTTCAAATATAATTTAAATACTGTTTTTGCCGTGCTCCTTCAGTAACTGAGTTGGAATTCGGATGTAGTGGTCAATATAGGCCACATCTCTCGAGTCTAGTTCCCTCCCATTTACCATGATATACTTGACTCCGCTACCGTTGAAGTTGACTAGAAAGTCCTTTCCTTCAAAAGGGAATCCATTCAGTTGAAAGGTCGTAATTACGATTCCTTGGTAGGAATTTCCTTTCATAAGACTAAGGATTATCCTGTAACTGATGTCCTTGATGTTTGATAAATGGGACAATCGGCCTGAGCCCATCTTTCCTTTGTGATTGTCCTCGATTATTGACCTGAGTTAAGACAGATTTACTCGTAGGGAAGGTGCTCGTAGCTATCTTCTTAACTGTATGTTGATTTCTAATCTGAGAGGGTTTCTTCGTTTGTGGTGGGTGGAGGAGTTAGTTTCCGAAAGAAGCGATAAGCCTTGAAGAGTCCATATAAAAGAGCTCCAAGTCCAAGAGCTGTGAGTGCTATTTTAGCTTCTCTTCGATGCAATAATTTCATAGTAATTATAAGGATGACAATGATGTAGGTAACTATCAACTTTGGTACTGATCTGCTGTGATAGTTAATATATTAATCAGTTTGAAACTGAGATGCTCTTATTGACACTCTCCACGGCCATCTCTTGCTCTTTCTTGATTTCACTCTCTACTTTCTCCTTGGTCTTATCGATGAAGGGCTTGTAATCTCCCAGATAGGCCACGATGTTTTTGGATAGAGCATCCTTCACCACTGCGAAGTTAGGAATCACAGGATATATTTCTTGAGGAGTTGTTTCCTTGGTCATCACTCTAAAACGGTGCTATTATTCGGTTAGTGGCTTGCCCTGCTTGCTCACTGCGTTTGTCTTTTGTGTGATGTACAGTTTGGGAGTCTTTCGGCGGCATGCCTTGTGTGGAAAAATTTCTCTACGTTCAAACTTCTTTTTAAGACTGTTTTCGTAAAAGCGTTATAATCTATCAATACCCTCGGCTATGTTGTAAGGTTAGTCGACTTCAGGTTCAAGGACTTCCTCAACGGCAAGTTCTTCTTGTGGGGGTCCTCCGGGATTGGTCAAATAATCAAAGTTTTTGCTTTCCTGCTGTTGCTGATTGTATCCGTGTAGTTCGAGCTATCGTTTAATAACCTGTTCGAAATCTTGATCGTACCTATTTTCTTGAACTCTTCTATCCTCTGAATATTGGCATTGGTACCTTCCATCTTCATTTTTTTGTCTTCCTCAATCTTACGCTGACATTGGCGTATCTTCTTATCGATGAGACGTATCTCATGATTGATATCTGAAGTACTTTTCTTCTTGTGCATTTGGCTTAGAGCTTTGGTCTGGCTGATATATTGCTCAATTTTGGAAGAGTCATACTTTTGGAGGTTATCAGAGGTGTTTGACAGTTTGAATCCGCCGCCTATTCTTGATGAATATAATTGATACTTGACTTTGGATGAGCCACGGGATTACTCGCGAATGGTCTATTTTCGTGGCTAGTATTGTGAAATATCTCGGGACGGGTGTGTTCCTCTGTTATCAGTGGCACTGAAGTCGCGATCTGTCATTTTGCGGAGAGAAGGTAGTATGCTCATGGTAGTTTCGCTAATAAAATAATTATACAATTATGAGCGATTATGTTTTCGTCAAGACTTCTCAGAAAAGACACGATTCTAATTAAAAATTGTATTTTTTTATTGACTACATTTTTATGATGAAACTATGAATGAAGTCATCCACTCATTTATGTTATAAAGAAATTCAAATGTGTATGCACACTTATTAACTATTTATTGATCTCTATCGTCTAAAACTGGTTCCAAGAGTGGGTAGAGCAGCTGAGATTGACCTGTGAACTGTGCTTGTTCAAATGTTCAGTAAAGCCTAAGATGTAGGTATCCATTATTTTTAAGGCCATTATTCTTTGAATCCATATAATTGATTCATTTCCATCTTTTCGATGATCGCTTTCACTCCATCTGCCAACTAAATTCTCTAAAACTAGCCACAACTCGGACAAAAAAGACAGAGCCGACCTTCACAGTTCGCTAGCTCCATACAAAACTTCAAACAGGTATCCTTGGGCATAGCTCAGCAGTATGATAAAGCTAGTCGTAAGACCAAAATAAGCAGCAATCACTTAGAGGACACTGGCATTGAGTATGCGCCAATCAAGAGCAGCCATTTGGGCTGGCTAAAGTGCATCTTGCCTTAGGGCCGTAAAATAAATCTTTCTATCGTCATCAAAAAGCGGGGTAGTCGTAAAATGAGAAGGATGAGTAGCTACCGCAAAGTATCAGAGAAAGAAAGCATAGAGATTACCAATAAGAGTCCGCCAGTCCAAAAACCGCCCCTTGATTTGCTGTCGAAGTTTCTACTTGTTGCTGAGGAGCTCAATAAAATGGAATAAGAATAAAAAGAAAAAATAGTCGAGTAAAGGGAAGACGCGCAAGATAATCAAGAAAATCAAAACAAAAGGAAAAACAGAGGCAGGACCGATAGGGATGAGGACCAAAAAATTATACGATATATAGAGAGAGTCGGTTTACTCAACTAGAGACTCCAAGCTATCATAGATGATTTTATCTACTTATGAATTGCATCATTTTTGCTGGATTTCACCGCACTTGGTCCTAAACTTCAATCAGGCTTAAGGAAAGTTTGTTCTTAAAATGGGATAAAAATAATTTAATTATAGAAGCGGAGCTATCAAAAATGATTTTAAAGGAGATATTTAATAAAGGCTATACTTATTGGATATATGAAACAGAGCAGGAGAATTTAGACTATTAATATACTATGGAAAGACATAATTTAGTCCAGATAAAGCGCTTTTAATTGAGATAATGCTTTCTAATATTCAATATAATCAGAGTCCAGAATGATGAGCTATGGCTCTAGTTCATTTAGTAGAGATTTAGAGGGTGAAATGGGCAATCCTAAATATTGCTCTGTAATATTGATCTGCAAGATGGAACATTATTAACAGCGACTATCAAATACAGCTATAATAGATATTTCCAAAGGCCATGAAATTGTTATAAAACAGTTCCAAAATTGCAGAGATTGAGTCCAGGCTCACCAAGTACACCTATTTGAGTCGCTCCAATCTACCCGGCTATCCTGATGGCCTCCTTTTTCAAATACTTACTTCCTCGAAACGTAACCTTTGCCCTATTTTAGAGTATCCCGACCGCAAGCTCTACCCTAACTTGTATCATTGGTACATCCTGATGCGCCAGTTTGCCCCCTCGACCATTGAGAAGTGGATCGCTCAGCACCTTTACTTGGATACGGAGGACGGCCTGATTTCAAAACTTCATGAGCTTGAAACCGCTCTGTTGTCGACGACTCCCCCTCTGCGCCCAGATAGTGATAGGCTGCTTACCCCTCGGAAGTCGTGCCCCAAGCTTGCGAAAAAATAAACAGAGACATAGGTGGGCTATGTGATCGATATTCTTTTGAAAGAGTACTGTGATAAAATAATCGACGTTCTTGAACGATGTTTGAGCAGGTGCCGTGAATCAGACACTACATAAAATACAGAGCTATTGTTGCAGCGGCGGGGGCGGTAGGTGAAGATAAGTTACCGCGGACCAGCTCATAAATACTAGGAAATGGTGGCTTTAGTGTCAAAGTCAATTGAATTCGTAAGTTTGCAAGTAAAAAAAAACAAAAAGACAAAAACCTCAACGATTTGAACGCACGCACGCCCAGCCACAATAAAATATTCATTTATATTTACTTTTAAATACATTTTTTATTACCAATATATAGAGCAGGCCTAAAACAGTCACCTGCTCCCAAAGTCACACATCAGTGTGACCAGTTCAAATTAGCCATTATTTTCATTAACAAGTTTCTCCACAAACACTCTATTTAGCAGCGAGTCAAAACTATTTTATCAGCACATACGAAATGTAAGAGATTATTTCTTATCAATGAAGACTTGTATGCTTTAAGCATTCGAATGTATGACATATAATAATGATAACTAAACTCTATTATATTGCTATAGTCATAGATTAACAATAATAATAAAGTATCCTAATCAAGCTATGTGACGTATGATTGCCACATTCTTCGATTTTATTTAGCCCAGCAATATCACAAACAGGGTTCCAGCCATCAGTTTTATACCCCACTCCAAAGGAATCACTGAACTTATCACCATCGCAAAGCTAATTATCCGGTGCATCCATTTTGTTATTGAAGTATAAAAATTGCTGATGGGAAGCATCATTACCCCGAAAAATATGTTTATCCTCAAACATTACAGATTCAATGGATTTTTAAAATGCAACTCAAAAAATTTATTGTTTTGGTCCTATAAGACGAGGCACAGCATTGATACTACCAAGAAGTACCAAAAGACTTGCCTAAATCTGCGCAATTTGATGAGTCTGAGCACTAAAAACATAGACATGTGCATGGTGATAAAGTTGTCCAAAGCAATCCAAAACCCATTGAGGAGGTGGTTGGAGCCATCGGCTTTATAAGCGTATAAAGCCAAAATAATGATCAGGAGAATGAACACTATGTATAAAGTGAATGTTTTATTATTAATACTGTTTTCCCGTTTTTCTCGCATAACCACTAAGAGAAAGATAACGCCCGAGTAAATATATGCAAGTAGAGTGTCTTGGATGAGAAGGGAACCCACGAAGTATATGACAAACATTATGAAATGGTATCTATCCCTGAAATAGTTGTGGTAGATCATCAGAGACAGGTTAAAATACAACCAGAATATTATATACCCTGGAATGTATATTCGCGAAAATGATTATATTTCCTCTTAAGTTGCGCACACCAGCAGAAAATTAAACTCCTTCTTATCGACTTTCTCATCCTCATAGAAGTCAGCTTCAATCAAAGCTGTCAGTTAGAAGTAAGAGTGTGAAGTGTATCTGCATTTCATTTAAACTGTCACACGAGCTACGTAATAAAAGTCTTATTTCACAGAATTCACCATAGCATTCATTGATAGGTTTTATTGAAAGGATAAATATGATTCAAGGTCGGAATATTTTTTAGCAAATTCAGTGGTTAGAAACATGATGAAGGGATTCATTGATTTTATTATCAGCTGTTAGCCAGCTGCTATTGTTACTAAAGAAGAGCCAATACAACTATTAGAATTATTAAAGAGGGAGGGAGGATATACATGCGTGTTATTTACAGAGATGGAGGTGATATAAGCACTATAAATAGGTGGGCCCAATATTCTGCTGAAGTTCTGGTTAGATTGAGATGTTTGTTTCGAGTTGCAGACGATTAATGCAGTTATGATTATGATGATAATTTTCATGAAGTTAATATTATGATCATTGCCCATGATACTACTATTATGATCATGGTAATACTGTCATTTGTACATTTATATGATGCTTATCTTAGCCTGAATGCTAGAAAGAAGCAGCTAAACACTATCTTCTTTAACTTTATTATCCCCCTTGTACTTTAATTATTTTTCTTTTCTTTGCATTGCCTAGTTAATTTTATCTGCTTCGATGGAAAGTTGCTTTATTTTTTAGGGATCTGAAAGATCTTATTTTCTCATTATCCTTGACAGATTTCTACGTCTATGGCGTTCATAATGCTAGTTGTTGGGTCTTTATATGGTAAGATAATTAGTAATAGCCCTGTGTTGACTTTTCTATGAAACAGTAACCGTATTATTAGGCTAATTTCTTTATGTTTCAGGCCTCTCCTAAGTCTTATCATCAGATTTAATTATTTTGCGTTTTCTTCTTTTAGCTTCTTGCAGATAGGTGATTCCAATGGTTCTTAAATCAACAGATTGATGCCTTTGCACTGGGTTGTGCTAAATTCTGTGTTGAACCTCTTATCTTTTGGCTTGGTCTATTCTTGGCACAAAATGCTATTTGAGATAGCTCACGAAATGTTGTTGCCTGGAAATCTTTTCATCCAGTATCTTCTTCTTTTGTTCTAATTTATTAATCCTTTCCAATCTTTCCTCCTAAAGAATAATGGCTAGCTTTTCTGATTTGATTGGAGGTTGATAGTTCCACTCGTCTTGAAGGGTGGTTTTGCGTGATTGCTGCAAGTCTCGTCTCTGCATGTACTCCTGTTCGTGCTCCTTGAGGTCTTCAATGTGAAAAGATCGATACTCTCTGATCTCTTTGAGCTTTCTTTTCTTTTACTACAAATTACTTAGCACTATGGTATTGTGATATTTTTCCTCTATTTGCTGATACATAAATTTTTGTTATCGTATTTCTTTAATTTTCGATTGGGACTCTCTTTACAGCTTTATAAATTATTCGTGCTTCTATCGCTGCAACTGTAATTTTTTAGAAATAGACTATCTCTTGTTTTGAAGGTCTGCCTTTTGCTTTTACTATAATTATCTTTTTTATAGCTATTATTTCTCCCTCAGCTTTTGCTCTTGCTTATACAGTAGTTACATATATTTCTGGTCCTGCTCCATGCGCTCTTTTTTCAATTTAAGCACGAGCTGCTTATGGGATTACTTACTGAGGACAATATTTTTGTTGTCAGGTATTTAGTATTAGTCATTAGAGTTATCTCTGTTGGTTTGCTGCTTGAGATACTCCAGCTGCCGTTCGATAAACTCTTTTTTTGTTCTAAGTTCTTACTATCTCTGTTCCTCTTAGCTTATCTTGTTTTCATCCATCAAGTCCTCAACCAGCTTCGTATTGTGGTCAATCTGTAGCACTCCCTCTGCAAATAGAAAGTCTAAGTTTGCTAAAATTTTGTGCGAATAATGCTGTGATATTTAATGCGAGGCTTAATTTGCTTGAAATAGAGAAAAATAGTTGTTTATCGCCGATTGTTGAGAACCATCCTGGCGTGCTGGAAATGATTTAATGATTTGCGGGGCCAAAGGCTATGGTTATTGATTTATCATAATAAAATTAAAATCCACCAACCCAAGTTCCAAACTCTATTCCTCCTAAATGTCAATTTTCAATTTAGAGGTCTTGATGATAGAACCTGAAATTTGTTGGATAAATATTTGTAAATGGTGGACATATTCATTAAGTTATTTCCATTAAAATATTATAACTTCATCATGGGTGGCTGCCAGTCCTCTAGCGAAGAAGCTGAAATGCCTAAACTGCCCTCGAGCATAACCGAAAATACCTTTAAAACGATAGAAAAACGTGTCTTAGACATACCTACTGACCTCAACGTCAAACTATAAACGTACTCCTCCAACGGTATTTTATTCATCATCTAGGGAAAATTACGGATTTCATTACTAAGAGTGGCTCTCCTATCTCATTCACTTATTAGCAGCTTAATGTTGAGTCCTTTTTAGGTTCTGATAATAAGTTTTAAGATCGATAATTCCCCCATGACGAAAAGTCTGTGGGTCCATAGCCCTACCCTTAAAAGATAGAATGGAAGCGTGCAGGAGAGTTTTTGAAGAATTAATTTTCAATTTTCGATGGCCAAATAGAGCCATCTGACATAAAGCAGGGTCGTTTGGGTGATTGCTATTTCTTATCTGCGATAGCAGCCATGAGCGAGTATCCATTCATTATAAAACGCCTATTCTAAACAACATAGATAAGCTCCTACTGTTATTATGGAGTCTGGCTATTTATTGATGGGCACTGGCAATGTGTGGTCGTCGACGATTACTTTCCCCTTCATGGTGGAAAGCCTATTTTCTCAAGGAATCATGGAAAATAAATATGGGTTATGCTTGTTTAAAAGGCTTATGCTAAAGTATACAACAATTTCCAGGCCATTGAATCGGGTCTTACAGGTATCGCACTCAACTCTCTTACAGGGGCTCCATTTTAATACCTCAATAAAGACTCAAAATTATCAATAGACGTGTAAGCAGCATGGAATTTCCTTACTTCTAACTTCGCCCAAAATCACTTGATGACAGGATCGACTGAGAATAATGATCGTAATGGGTACCTTGGATTGGTTTCATCTCATGCTTATACCATTTTGGATATTCAATAAGTTCACATAGCAACTAAAAAAGGCAAAAAGAAGGAGAGAATACTAAAACTATAAAATCCATGGGGAAAATACGAATGGAAAGGTATTTTGGTATTTAGTCAGGTCGATGGTCAGATTACTCCGACGTATGGAGCGAAGAATTACGCCAGCAGTTGCACTTTTAGAAAGCTGATGATGGCATCTTCTGGATCAATATCGAGGATTTTGTCTAAAATTTCGGACAGATATGCGCCTGTAAATACAATAAGAATTACATTAACACCTCACTAGCTCTCGCTTTTTCCAAAGACCAAGAAAAGTACTTATCATCTCACGCAGTGGATATAAAGGAGTATTTTTACGAGTTCAGAACCGTACTGAAGGATATTTGAATTTGATTCAGAAAGACCACCGTAAATTCAGTAAGGCTTATGAATATTCGCTGTGCAGATTAATATTGCTTCGCATCGACAAAGCAACTAGCACTCTTGGAGCTTATGTCAATGATTTAATGGACTGCGATAGGGATGGAAGTGTTCGAGTCGAATTAGATCCAGGAGATTATTATCTGGTAATTGAAATGGACTGGAAATGCAATTTTACGCGTTAATTGGCAATTAATTTCTACGGACAGCATCCAGTATGTTTAACTGAGGATCTCAAAGAGTTGGACATTAACTCTCTTTTCAATTAAATAGTACTTCTACATGAAAAACATACTGAAAAAGACAGAATCTACGAGTATGCCAAAGATTCCAAAATTAAACGAACCACTGGATCCATTGCCGGTTATGTGTACTACCATTACACTAATAAATCGACTGATAATAATTATCTTTGCGAAACTGTCGCCCTCAAGTAACGTAAGTTTATCGATGTGGTGGGCTAACATCAGCCAAATTAGTTTACAGTAAAGGTGTTTCCTGGAGAATAGAGAGTAGTTCGTATGAAGGTAGATAAAGCTGGCAATAGTTTCTACTCTTTCTCCACTAAAATTCAATTTTATATAGTGGAAAAATATACTTTAGAAAAGCTAAAATAACTAGCTGATAAAAAACCTACTAAGATAAAGAAACGAGAAATAGAGGGGAAAGAGATAGACGTTAGAGTCAAGACCTACAACTATAGCGGAGGAATAGTCTTGCTTTATCAGAATAAAATGGACAAGTATGCTTATATATAGGAAATTACCTTCGAAATGGACAATCTCGAACTCGAGAATGAAACTCTAACTGCCAGTAAAAAATTGGAAATAGAGTTATAACCCCAAAGTTAGAAGATGCTATCATTTGTGGTGAGTCGCCCTGGAGCATAGATCGTGTTCCGCACAAAAATGTCATTTTATCTTAACTCTCCAGAGTTCAAGTTTTGATATGCTCATATGAACTGCAATACAATTCAGAAACATCTATATAATAATAAGGAATTATTTATTTTTTATTTCTGCTCTCCAAAAATGAGAAACGGAATTGACGAATCCCTAGACCTCCTCAAGGATCTTGAAGCGAAGCTCAGGATACAGCAAAACCATCAGGTCTAAAGTGAAATCCATCACTTAAGGACAGAACCCAAAAATTAGAAAAATAACAGCAAACAATGGGGCGAAAAACTTATCACTGCTTATTAGTAATCTGACCGCAACCTTCAGGAGGAGAATTGCAAGCTCAAAAAGTATGTCAATCGACTAATAAAAATGAATGATTACCTTAAGAATCAGCTCGTACAAGGTGATAACTATAAGGGTTACTTCAAAGACAGCTCGCAAGCAGGACTGCTTTAGTTAGAAGTATAGTACTTAAGAGAGATCAATCGAGAGAAAGAATTGCAAATTCAGCTATACCACAAAAAATTATAGCAAAATCAAAGAAAGGCATCCCTGATCATCCCATTCAATGCTCAATTTGAAACCCGGAGAGAACGTAGTTCGTCAATCAATAACTGCATTCATAACGCCAAGACATGCAAATTGAGCACTTCTCGTAAGCCTAGTGAAATGCAAACAATCAGAAAATCATCGATGAAGCGCAAAAAAAATAAATGTCCGCTATGCTATCACTGATTGAATCTAAAATTACTATCTTATTATCAGTATTGCAAAAAAGTAGAACTATGCCATATTTATGTCGTTAATTGATATCATGCGTCCTAATTGCTTAAACATAAGAAAATGTCATGGTTAGTAATAACTTATAATAGACATGATAAACGAATAGGAACAGCCAGAGGAAATAATCGAACCTTTGCCAGATTTTGGGTAAATTGAAGGGCAGCAAATTAAACTAGCAGGACTTGACTATGCCTTACTACACCAATAGACAGCCCTTGACAGGAAAGCCAACTTGATGAAACAAATTAAGTCCAAATTGTCGGAAATGGCTTATAAGATGCCCTTAGAAAAATCTAGAATGTAAGCCAAATTCACTTTCTAAAATGACCAACTCACCAAAAATATTATGATGAGTGTCAACCTCCGACCTTCTATCACTCAATCTACCTTTTATCTTTTTCCAATACAAACTGAATTTGCACCTCCTCTTCCATAACTAATTACTAGAAGGTTCGGACGTATGCACACCTAACCCTTGTACCTTCACCATTCTTAAGGCTAGATATAAATTTTTAAATAACTCATGATAGACGATGATAAGCGCAAGAGAATCAGGAAAGAGCAGCTAAAATAGACCAAAAAAGTATTTCCAGATTTTTAGGTAGACAATGACAGTGACTCAGATGAGTAATTTACTAAATTATATAGCATTTTTGCAGGAAGCAATGAAGATCATGAAATTGAACAAAATATAGAAGGAAAGACCAAGACCATCAGTATTAACGTGGGAAACAAGCTCACCTTTGGAGTCAACGATAATGATATCTTTGGAGGGCCCAGATATAAGGAAGTGGTCGAGTAAATTCACAATGAACCAAAGGTGATTGATAAATATGATTTTCTAAGAAAAAAGGTTAAACTCAATGATGAGGACGGATACGGCGAATGCTATGCGTAGACAGGCCCTTCTCTTGAAGAGATGAAGCAGCTGAAAAAAGAGGGAATTTAACTATTCGGAGATGCCAAATAATTCACTCAGAAGGAAAGAAAGATCAATATCAATCGAGACTATCAAAAGATTAAAAAGATTATTGAACAAAAATAAAAGAAGACTTGAAGAATGTTGCAATTTTATTGAAATCAGTTTTAAATAAGGCTATTTAAACAATCTTTTATTATTATTTGAAAATATGGTCATAAGATCATGGACCTTTGCCTTGCCAGTATTTTTAATCCTGAACTCGATAAGTAAAAAAATTGCATAAGGCAAAACAACTTATTTTTTTCCCAACTAAAAATAACTTTTAAAAAACAAAAATTTTAACAGTATGGCATACCAATTGATGCCTATGTGCGATTTTGGAACAAAAGAATGAATCCTTTGAGATTTGATTACCCGCCAATTATATTTAAATATAACACAGCTAACTCAATATTAACCAAATAAACTAATCACGCTGTCCTGGCTTCCCACTAAAGTAAATGCACTTGATTTGGTCTGAATTAAACAAGGCAAGAACACCTTAGCATTGAAATTGCTCTTCATCTCACTCAACAATAGCTATTTGCTCAAACTGCTGTTTTACAATGAACCAGTGTTTTATTTTTCAGGAAGGGACTGAGCGCTAACTTCCTCTGATTTTAAACTCATGCTTTTTTATTGGATTAATTAAAGTAGTTGGGTCGTTCCAAGCCATATAAATCCCGGCTTTTTGGTCGGAGCATGAGTCTTTTGGATCAATCCTAGCGATTTGAAGACGTTGACAATGTCATACAATCTCCTAATTTTTGTTTTGATCATAGAATAATCACAGGTGGAAATTAGAACCTTGGCAGCTTCATCGAGAGACAAAGGTGTATTTTGATTGATGAAAAGTTTGAGGAAGGTATAGGCCAGGTGCTGAAGAGACTTCTCCTTTTTATTAGTAAATGGAACGTGATCATAACCTTTCTCGCTTATAAGCTGGATTGTTGTTATTGCTTCCCTCAATCCCCGCCAAACATAATTGTTTTTGCCCTTTTTTTTAACTACATCCAGACTCTCAAGAATATTGATAATGTCATAGATGCGGCGACGCTCCACGCTAAGTTGAACAGTCACTTTATCTAGTTACAAAATGGTCCCACTTCGACCTTCGAAGTTGTCAATGAACTTCTTGCACAATTCCTAAAGACTTTTTTCCTTGCGATTGTAAGTAAGTATCTTCTGTTTAACTTTCTCCTTGTTGATCTCTTCTTAAATGGTACAGCGTTGAGGGCTGATTATCTTAAAAACTGGTTTGTTTTCTGCAAGCAGTCGACTGATGAGAAAAGTGTGCTAATCAGAAGAAAAATCAATTTGGTAAAAGGAAAGCTACTAAGACTGGTTTTCCAAGGGGAACAAGCATTAGGGAGCATTGACACTCTCTTATTACTTCTTGATCATGATAATTTAAATCCAATTATCAGCAGTTCCTCGTTTGATTTTGTATACCAAATTGAGAATTACATCCAATCAAATTCAGGTATTCTAACAAAACGATTG
>Ga0302191_10000801_pt1 | contig 20298 bp, 13 predicted proteins | sample II_Bog_E3_1_FD_198775 | JGI IMG/M metagenome (GOLD analysis project Ga0302191, IMG submission 198775) | Peat permafrost microbial communities from Stordalen Mire near Abisko, Sweden - II_Bog_E3_1 | ecosystem: Environmental > Terrestrial > Soil > Wetlands > Peat | place: Sweden: Abisko...
TCCTAAGATGTTATAAATCACAAAAAATCTATAATAATTGCATGGAAAAGGAAAACTAATATAGCAATGTCATTCATTAACTCACACAATCATGAAACAACACATATTTACCAACACCAAAACTTAAATAAATCTTATTAAGATAGATACGATCTCCAAAAAAATGAAAGTCATTTACTCTTCAGATAAGACAGTATCCGAGTCAGTATTATCTCTTCCAGAAGAAATTTTTAATTTGTTCATAGATTCAAATATAATGGCCACTCATGAAAAACTTTAGACTCACTAATGTAAGTTAAAAAAACAGAATATCAATCGAACAGTAAGACCGATCAAGGCACAACAATTGCAAACTACAAGACTATTCATTCCCTCAATGAATTAAAGTTCCATAAGATAGCTGATGACAATAATAAAGAGTAAGTTCCAGTTATAAGGGTGGGCTGCCAACTAAAATTGGATTATTTTAAATGATATAATGATGAAAGTTCATGAAAAGAATTTGGATAACAACAAAATGTACTTCCTTGTAAATTTGGGAATTAGACGATAAAAGTAAAGTCGATTTTTTATGATTTTAGAGCAATAACTTCTTCCCTTTAATGATGATCAAATATTCAGTCAATCAATGGTAGAAGGGTTTCAACACATTTTCAGCAAAATAATCCGAAAATCTCTATACTTTGAGCCTAATAATTGCTAGAAATCTGAATCTATTCATAAATTAAGTTGTATTCTTAAAAATGGGCATTCAATAGAAAGATCTATCAGTCAATTTTATTAGAAGTGGATTTGTAATAAATTTAAGATTTAATTACTCGTCAGAAAGATATCTAAAGTGATTTGCTAGAACAAAAATAAAAAATACTATCAGGAAATGAGAAAAGCGTTTATAAAGCTAAAAATAATTAAGTAAAGAATAGATCAGAGAAATCATATCTTTAGGGAAATACTAGTTACTGCTTTAGAATCACCCACCAAAAGATAACAACTAAGAAGTGCCTTTTTGTCTATATATAACTTAATTCAAAAGCCTACTCTATTCGGTAAAATTCGAGCATGCTCTAAATTTGTTTGCAGTCTTAATAAAGACATATGTTCTGTTCTTAGAATGGGGTTACATTAGGTTTTGAAGGTTAGTCAATTGAGATGCTTTAACAAAAAGAATATAAAAATGACTTCCGCTTCTAAGATTTATCACACGATGCAACTGATCAATAATCGTTAAAACAAACAGTACTTTTTTAATCAAGTTTATAAAATATTTAAGGAATATGTTTATAGCTTTTAGCTAATCAACCAAGAATGCCAAAAAACCAATTTTAACTCCAAGGAATAATTTATTAAATTTGCTAATGAGAGGTTCATGACTGTTATTGCCCATCTCAATTTTGGTTCCATTCTGACTATCTAAATTATGGCTGCACAAACTGTTGCCAATAAGTTAATTATTTATAAACTGGGGTCCTAAAAGCAATTAGTAGAAGTGTAGACATAAAAAATTGAGAATTGTGAAAATAGCAAGGATAATAATTTAATATTTCTGCCTGTTCCTCTAAATTTTAATGATCAAATTAATGCTCATTACATTATCTATAAAATAATAGTAAAAAGTGGCTCATAAATTGCACTCTAAAAAGCGATAATTCATAAAATAATAATAGAAGGAGTTGTACCTTGCTACACTCGATATCTACAAAAGAGAATTGAAAGAGCTAGTAAACTGTGTCAAATTTTAATGATAATTTCTTGTAAGGAATTTTGGAATGGATCTGCAGGAAGTGCTCAAAATATCTATGCATTTAGTGGAATATAAATTTAAAATCAATGCCACAAATTAAGGGCTATGACCCATTTAAAATGTCTAAAACAAGAATAAAGAATTTCTGAGCTTAAGATAGTTCGCAATGCCATAAGCGAAGAATCAAAAATGTATTATCATCTCTAATATTAATGCAATGCTCTAAGCAATGCTCTTGCCGGTGGAGAATTAAACTCTACTCAGTAAGAAAGAGAAATTCTTGGCAAATATGGTGAGTTAGTAACTCGTCAACAACTGAAACAAATTCGGTAATCAAATTCAACATTATAAGAAGAGGAACAAAAGCAATTATTGCAATACCAAATAAAAAGCAAAATTTTTGCAACAACCAAAATCACAACTTTCTACTAGCAAAAATAAAATTCATAATTATAAAAATTAAGCCAATAGTATTTAAGAAGAGCAAATGCCAACAAATAAAATTAGTACCAATATTCGAATGATAGCCATCTCTAAAAAATTTATGTGGATAAAAAAATAGAATTAACTGCAATAAAAGTGAAGATCAATAAATAGAGAAATAAATTGGTGAATCAAACTGTTAGAGGATTATGGATCATTCTGAATAAATTGTTGCGAAAATAGCAAAATGGATAAAAAAGAAAAGCATTTTTTATCCTTTTGTAGCCTGCCATTTATGGTTGAACTATCAATATTGATATTTATGTTGAAGTAATTAATTATTTAATACCATTCAATACGGTTTAAGATGATGCAGTTTAGCATTACTCCTATATTCATAAGGCCAATAATTAATAACTTTATTTATTGACTCCGCTGATTATTAATTTAAAGTCATGTTACATCATTGAAAGAGTATCGACTTTATTTGTGATTTTGAAGTAAAAAATTCTATTTCTTAGTTCTGCTAGCAAATTACTTGATTTATTTTATTTATTAATCATAGGAGTTAGATGATATTAGATATATTTAAATGATTTAAATCAAAATGCTTCTAAAATCAGTGAGATCTTTTTGGATCATAATTACTTTCTCCTTGGCAATTTCGTTGACATTTCAAAGTGAATGTCCAGTTGATTCCGTCAGTAAGGATGGAAAGTGCCTTCCCTGCAATCTAATCTTCAACACTGTTTCCACTCCAATCATGGCTTCCAACAAATTGAACATTTGTACATGCAAAGACGGTTACTCATGGTCATTGATTGACTTAGAGTGTTTTTCAGTAAGTGAAAATAATGTTGAAGGTCAAACTTCTCATGCTATGAATCAAGTCTTATAAACCAAAAGAGTTCTAACAACATAATGCGATATTTCAAAAGGATTTATCAACATAAATGGCTAATGCATCAATTGCAGAAATATCCCGAAATCAATTGGATTCGCCAGGGATTCTACCTCTTGCTATTGCCAATCATCCTATTCTTGGACAAGTACTTCTAATAATTGTGCATGCTTTAATTACAATGTTGGTTTGTATACTAATGGTGATATGTGTACGTTATGCGACTATATCGCTAATAACGAAACAATAACTGCTTGCTACAATTGCTATGGTAATCCATTTGCGTATTCTGATCTTGGGTGCATCAATTGTACTGCTATTCCTCATGGACTATACGCATAAGTAGACCTGAATGTGGGATACTGTGTTTGCGAGAATGGATACACCTACAACCGCTTATTGGGAGCCTGCTTTTGTGATCAATATTACTTTTCGACAGGTTCTGGCTGTCAAAGCTGCTCGAGTTTAGTCGACTCAAAGGAGGTCAATGACTGCAATGAATGCCAGAACAGCTTTTTCCATAACGGATACTACTGCCAGCAATCTTCCAACATCCAATACTTTAATTCTTCCACCAACGCCTGCCAAACTGGTTATGACATCAAAGTAAACCCAATCATAGGCTAAACGATAGGATGTGCTTGTTCCGCTTCTGCTGGCTACTATCTCACCGGATCTTCCTGTTAATCCTGCTTAAACTTTAAAGACGTCAGTTAGTCTTACCAAAATTGTATGACCTGCAGTCAAACTGGTGGCTATTTCAAAGGTACAGTAGAGTGTATACACTGTCAAGCAGTGCAATTCGCAACAGGAACTGCCACTGTTGACGGGTGCGAGTGTACCAAGGCCTATTCTTGGAACACCTTGACAACTTTATGTGAATGCGATTGGGCTGAAGGATTCTTCACAAAAGGAATGACCTGCTTAAACTGTCTAGACATTGCTCATACTGGTGAAACCACAAACAATGCAGGTTGTAATTGCATAAAAGGTTTCTCATGGAATTCAAACACTTTTACTTGCGAATGTGATTTAAATGCTGGGAATTTTTATTTACCAACAGTATAGGGATGCATTGATTGTAATACTATAAACTGGAGCACAGGTAAACCAATAAATGGAAGCTCTTGCTAATGCTATTAAGGAACAATATGGAGTTCAGAGCAAGTTAGTTGCATATGCGATATAAATCAAAATTTTGTCATGGTAGATAGCTATTGCTTAGACTGCGGGAGCTGGCAATTTACGAATGGTTTTGCCACCTCTCAGGGATGTGGCTGCTTGCCTGGATACATATGGATATAGAGTGAAGGAGCTTGTGATTGTCCACCAGGATATGTGAATATGGGAAATTAATGCGTAAGTTGTTCTATAGCTATAAACAATCTAACAGGTGCTACTGTTGATGGCTGCAAGAGCTGCTCGGTGAAATAAGGATTTGCATCTTATGAAAGTATTTGCTACGCATGCTCTAAACAGATATTGACTTCAGGTACGGCATCAAATGCAAGTGGATGCAATTGTATTGATATTTAGCAAACTTGGTATCCAATTTTTGGGGGGTGCATCTGTACTTCCTCTTACGCACATGCCTCATTAAGTTGTGTTAAATGTTCCAATAACTGCTCCTGCACGGACTTTTATGATATTAATGGAAATCTGTCTTAGGCCTGCGTAACCTGTTAAGTAGGAAATTATTCCAACGGAACATTATTAGTGAATGGTAGTTGCGCTTGCTTCCCAGGCTATGCATGGAGCATTGATATTTAGCTGACTTTGTACCCTTTTGAATGTGTTTGCAGTATATTGGCAGGAGGATATTTAAATGGTTCTACTTGCTATAACTGCAGTCAATTGCCTGTGAATGGAACTGTGACTGCCGCCGGATGCAACAAATGTGATCCTTCTCAGGGATTTTTGTATCTTTCAGCAAATTATAGCTGCATCGTCTGTTCTATGCAGCCGGGAAGCAATGGAAAAGCTACAATAGCGGGCTGTGGTTGCCTGCAGGGAGTCTGGAACATTAATACACTAGCATGCGAATCCTTTAACTGCAGTATTGCGAATTGTCAGATCTGCTCTTCAAATGCGAGCTGCTATTCTTGTGCTGAAGGGTACTTACTTACTGTTGACCAGAGTAAATGCAGTCTGAACTGCCTTATCGCCTACTGTGATTACTGCTCCTCTTCCAGTACCTGTTAGACTTGCATTACTGGGTATCAACTTAATAGTAACTCAAGTAGATGCTTAGCGATACAATGTATTGAAAATTGCGGTTTATGCCTTACGAATACTACTTGTTTCTACTGTGTGGACGCGTACATATTGAGCAATGATACAACACAGTGCGTCTTTAGTTGTTCAATTACTGGTTGTGATGTGTGCTCATCATTCGCATCTTGCTCGAAATGTTCTGTTGGTTATTACCTGACTAGCATGGACACTTTATGTCTCATAAGTTGTACCATTTAAAATTGCGGGTACTGCTTTTAAAATAGCACGTACTGTGACTCATGTAAGACAGGCTTTATAGCTTATGAAGGATTATGCTACAATAAAAATTGCACTGACAACTGTAATTTATGCTCTTCCACAACTATCTGTCATGCTTGCAACGCTGGCTATACCTTAGCCAACAATGGATCGTCCTGTCACCCCACCTGCGTCATTGCCAACTGTGAATAATGTCCTTCCGACTCCAATTGTTCGTCCTGTCTTGCTGGGTACTATCTTAGCAATAGCAATAACTCAACTCAGTGTCGTCTCACATGCAGCTCTCCAAATTGTGAATCTTGCTAAGGCAATAGCAACGATTGCACTCAGTGCAAATCAGATTTTAAACTGTTCGATTGGCAGTGCTATCCCAGTAACTGTGTAGCAAACTGCGATCTGTGTCTCTCTAATTCTACATGTAGATCCTGTTTGAAGGGATACTCGCCAAGCTATGACCGCGATGAGTGTTTCCTTGTTTGCAATAATCCCAACTGCTAAATTTGCTCCGAAGTTGATACGAATTGCACGCAATGCACATATGGATACACCCTTCAAGCAGGACAGTGCTATTTGGACTTTTGCGATATTCCCAACTGTGTGCAGTGCAGCTCTCCCTCGTCTTGCGAGCAGTGTGATACTACTTATGCCTACAATCTGGTCGCCAATTAGTGCAAACCAGCCTGTCTCTCAGCTTTCCCCAATTGTCTTTTGTGCTCCTCAGCATCTAACTGCTCTGCTTGTCAGACTGGATATTCTTTAGGATAGACTTCGGCAAATGTAAGTGACTGCCTTCCCCTTTGTACTATTACAAACTGTTGGATATGCTCATCAAACCAAACATGTCTCTCTTGCAATGCCAACTATAGTTTGAGCTCAGATCAAAGGAAGTGCTCGTTGTCATGCTCAGTGGCTAATTGCGATGTTTGTCAAAATACAACTACCTGCTCTCAATGTTTGTCTGGATATACTTTGAAATCCAATGGTTGTCTCTTAAAATGTGAATAGGGATATTACAATTCTGGTAACTCCTCAGTAATAGTCTGCGAATCCTGTTCAATTTTTTCCTACTTATGCTAATCCTGTGATTATGTCAATAATTCATTGGTTTGCTTAAGTTGCCCAGGTGATTTTTACCTGAATACTTTGGCAAATCAATGTTTTGGCTGCTATTCTTATGATATTAATTGCTATACATGCACTTAATTGGAATGTACTTCTTGTCTACCACCAGGTGCTCTAGCATCAGATGGCAGTTGCCAAATTATATCATGCTAAGTCCCTAACTGTCTCTTTTGTTCCACCTCCTCTAATTTGACGTGTCTTACTTGCAACAGCGGGTTTAGCTACAACGTTGAAACTGGAGCTTGCTAAAATCTCGCTTGTCCGCCACATTTCATCTTTCAAGGAGAAAGTTGTGCCTGTCCCACAGCTACTATGCTGATCAATTAGTAGTGCTTGCTTTGCTCTGATAGCCACTGTATGTCTTGCAACTCCTTTGGCTGCTCGGTTTGCTTCACTGGATACTATTTGAGCTTCAATTTGCTTTGCCTTCCTTGTGCAGTTAATTGTGACATCTGTACTTCATAATACTGCAGTCAATGCTCATCTGGTTTCAGTCTCTTACCAGATGGGGTATGCTCTTCTATCGCGTAAGGAATAAGTGCATTAAAAATCTAAAATAATTTCATCTCGTGTAGTCCAGGCTGTTCTGTTTGTGTAGCGACATCCATTAATGAAATGAGCTGCACAAAAATGCAAAATGGGTATGCATTTTTTGAAGGAATTATAATGCAGTGTGTTAATCCCATATGTCAAACCTGTACAGGGGGTATTTATCTTTGCACAAGTTGCGTTAATGGATACTCTTTACAAAATGGAAATTGTTTGGCTTGTCTAGATTTAAATGCCCTAACATGCTTGCCTACTAACCTCAATTATTCCATTACTTGTTCCCCCGGATACACAACCGCCAGTAGTGCTAGTGCGGTTTCAACAGGAGGATTCTGCCTGCCCTGCTCAGCCAACTGTCTAAAATGCGATTTCAATGGCCCTTATAACTGTGATGCCTTTCAGTGCACTCTAGGATTTGTGCAGTTGTTGGGGACGACTAATTGCACTGCTTGCTTGAATTCCTGCCCAGTCTGCGATAACAATAACCTCAATTTGTGCATTGACTGTGGACCCCGTCGGTATAAGGACAATACTAGTCAATGCTCAGCTTGCCCAGCAACATGCGCAACCTGTACTTCTGAAACAATCTGCACTGCGTGTCTGGTAGGCTACAGTTTAGCGAATGGTATCTGCACGTCTAACCTGGGCTACCCATGTGCAGTAACTGGAGTCAATGCTGAATGTACTCAGTGCTTTGAGGGTTACAGGCTAAATGGTACTGTCTGCGCCATTGATCTCAGTTGCAACAATATATCGGCCTGCATTACGTGTCCTTATGAATACTATCTCTTCAATTCAACTTGCCTTATCTGTCCTGAATTGACAAGACATTGCTTAACTTGTGACTCATATGAAGGAAACTGCGTTTTATGCAAAAAAGGATATTATTTTATTTAGTATGGTTGCTCACCCTGTCCTAGTCATTGCAACGCCTGTTCCTCTCCTTCTTTCTGCATTTAAGCAGCCAATGCCTACTACTTGGAGGTATTTTCGGATGGATCCAACAGTGGAATGGTCAAAGCATGCGCCAGTCCGTGTTTAACCTGTGCTTACTCTTCCAACTACTGCCTGAGCTGCGTTGGAGGATACAACATATCTGGAAGCACTTGCTTCTCCACTTCCCCTATAAGCATCCAGCTTGTGTTGGGCCCTTCCACAACAGATTCCACCATTTTTAACGCATCTGACACTGACCAAATAAAGCTGGCCAATATAATGAAGAACATCAACTGGCTGACTGACTCTTTCTGCAGTATTCTGCCTTCCAGTCTCAAGATTAACGGCTCTTGCGTAGGAGTTTTCAGGTTTACAGCACTCTCCGTGGGATCTATAATCGTGAACGCATAAATCAACGCGAATGGAGTGCAAGATATAAGCCAAACCTAGAATACCATCATTCAGAATTTAAATTCAAACGGAATTCCGGGTGTGAGCATAGTTTCAATAAGCATGGCATCTTCTCCTTCATCATAATATCCTCCTCTATAATCAAATTCCTCTTCATCATCGAAGCTACCAATTATAATTGGAATTTGTGTCGGAGGAGCACGTACATTTAAATTTATTTAGTAATCATAGTAATCGTAGTCATAATAATTGTACTCAAAAGAAGAAGAGTTGAATCATCTACACAATAACGGGCTCTACAATCCGATGTTGCTATGAGTGTCTTTAGTTACAAAGAAGAATAAAGTAATCCAAAATCCACAAGTTAAAAGCTATAGGTTCTTGGTTCTGCTTCTTCTCAATCAATAAATAGGGATAGTAAATTCGAATCAAAATCTATAGAATTTGAGTCTGAGAAAAATTGATTTGCGAATATAAATATCATCTTTATTTAGCGTTATATAAACTACACTCAATTAATAATATCTTTAGATTAGTTTGGTTACGATTATATTATCATATTATTTTTAAAAAGCGAGATGTTTATTTATCTCTAGAAATATAATTATTTATCCAAGAAAATCTGTTTAAATGTTTACTTTTATTAGAAATTAATTGTTCCTGTACCATTCAATATTATTTTAAGAATAATTCATTCGCTTTATTCTAAAATCATTTTCATTAATAAAGTAATATAAAGATGATGATGTTTATGAAAATCACGAATATTGGTGATCAACAATAGCATCATAAATTTGGGTCATTGGTTGCTGTCAGGATCATCTTAAGCATAAGAAAGTTTTGACAAAAGTTATAAATATATCTTGATGGCTTAAAAGTGAACGTCTTTATCTTCAATCTTTGAGCATTTAATCCACTCCTAAGCATAATTTTCCAAAAATTATTTAAAAAAAGGTGCGATTGTGCGGCTAGACAAAATCTGTTGAATCAAGATGTTATTGAATTTGCTTTTAGCCAATAATTTATTGTAATCATTCATAGCAGCATTCCATTTTTAGGCTTTTTTGCTGATTTACCCTTACATATAAACAGCAAACGCTTTGCAAAAGTTTTTTGGAATATTTTTAGTATTCCTTTTTAGAAATTTATTCTTGCCTGCCATTGTCTTGTGAAAAAGCAATATCCTTTCCACCTTGAGAGCTGACGAAACTTCGAGGTTTCCAGAGAAAGATTACTCAGAATTTTAATTTTTTTAATTTTCAGAAACTAATGATCTTTATTTCCACTAAGAAGACTCAGCTTAAGGGAAATCAAAGCTAAAAAGATAAGTATCTTTTATAAGATATGCCATCTTGAGGTATCTGACTTCAATTGAGCGTTTTAACATATTCTATTATTGTTCAGTATTAGATTGACTTATCCATGGAAGGTCATAATTTTGCTCTCCTTAGATTCGTGTCACTTTTATAGTGTTTGTGTGCTTGCATTAACCATTGGGCAATGTTAGACGCTTGACTAACATAGTTGTTTTAGAAAGTACTCCATCATCTAGTTTACAACTCATCATTAAAAATTATTAACAATCATACTCAAATCAAGGAATCACTTAACTCCTAAAAAATTGATGCTTTTTAGTCAGTACTAATAGGTTACCAGGAGATGATCGCTGACTATCGACGATGTTTATTTCCGGGGCATTAATAATCATTATAAAGGCCCCTTTGTTGGTGATAATAAGAAAGAGCTTTAAAATAATAAATATTTTAAATGAATTGTTTTCGAAGTTCCTTCCACATATTTTTTCATCAAATCGTCATTTATTGAAATGTAACTAATAACAGTGTCTTTGCTATCATTTCTTTTATGGAAATAATTAAAAGTTTTATCTGAAGATAATTTACAATTAATAATTATTTTGAGTTAGTAAATTCATCACGGATTTCTCGTAACTAATTTTACGAAAATTTAATCATTCTTGAATTAAAAAAATAGAATTGATTTCTTTTAAAAAAGGAGGATAACAAATATAGAGTGCATTAATATTTTTTGATATTTTGCTTTTTAACTTAAAGAATTTAAAATACAGTCTATATATCGTTAAGCATACCAAAATAATATTTTAATTAAGGGACACTATTGATATTAATCTGAGGATAGAAAGAAAAGATTTGTATCATTATACCTTTTTCCTCGCTTTAATTTAACATCAAATCAGCAATTAAATTTAAGATTTATTCAATAATTTATATTTATCCATTAGTAAAGAGGATGAATCACTATTAAGTTTTCAGAATAGGCGATAAAAGTGATAATTATGTTATTGAACTTACTAAAGGTAGCAAACCTTCAAATGCTAATCACTCCGAAAGAAAGGCTCATTCTGATCATGCCACTTGGCCACAACATTTTTAGAATAACATCTTCTTTGATAAAAACTTTCAGATTGACATGAGCAGATCGAGCAAAATTAATAAATGGTAGCACTTAAAATTGAGAAGGATATATGAGATTTATGATTAGGAGTTTAGTCTTTTTGATGAAGAGTGGTTCAAAGATAATCCAGTTCAAACTCAATCAACTTATCCTACATTTTTGGCAGAATTTATCATGCTCGATGAGGAATACATTAAAACTCTGTTCTTCACCAAATAAATAAATAAAAATGGTTTATATCAGTATTTTATTCGAAGAAATGGCTAGTTTCATGTAGAATTTATAGATGATTTAATTCCAGTTGAGGGAAAAGAACAAAAACCTCTCTGGGGACTGAGTGAAGACTAGCCTTGGAAGTTAATCTTGATGAAAGCTTGGATTAAATAGAAAGGAGGCATTCAAGGAGTCATTTAAGCCGAACCATTCGAATTTATTTAAGCTTTTGGAGTTCCTGGATATCGAATTCTATCAATAAAAAAATAAATTGATTATCTTAAGGTTTCATTGTCCAGTGATAAAACCAAATAAGCAAAAATAGACAAAATTCCTTTTCAAGATGAAGCTTACATAGCAGTCGGAAAGACTTTAAACAGCGAAAAAGTGAAAGATCTTGGATTGGTACCCAATCAAGCAGGCTATAAGATATCAACAGTCCAGAAGTACAATCCTTTGATGACATAAATCAAGTCAGGATCAGCATCAGCATCAACTATCACTTAAAAACTTTTCAGAATTCGAAGCATAATTCCTTCTTGTTGGACTGGTAGATACTCAGTTCTTTCTCATAAATTTAGTTCTTAATAAAGGGAAATAGGGGCCTTTGACATTGAAAGATAATTTTTTGCGACCTATGAAGAGATTAGTTCTATTTTTAGTTCTTTTTATGTAGCGCCTAAGTACAAACAATAATCTAGCACTTTAAAAACAAAGTTAAACACTTAACACCTTGATAGAATGATTGAGGATTCTTTGTTCTTATCAGTTAGTAATAAAAATCCTCACCATTTCTTTGAGCTGAGTGTATAGAAAGAGGGCATTTTCAATATAAATGTGCAGCTACCATTTTCGTCAAAATCAAATTCCTAATAAAATGACATAATTAAAACAAGATATCCCCCCATTAAATTATTTTTAGCTCGGAAAACATAATAATAGGTTAAAAATGAGCTTGAGACTTTTGAATATTATGATGGTGATTACGTTAAGGGCTATCATAAAAACTTAAACAGATTTATTCAAATCATTCCTGGAAATTACTATGTGTTTGTTAAAATAGATACAACTCGATAGAAAACTTCCTCATTTGCAATCAATATCAACACTAATGCTATTATCACCTCCTTCAAAAAAGCTGAATATCTCTCCAACAAATAGTAATCATCAATTCTCAAATCCTCTTTATATAGTTATGCCAAAAAATATGGGATCACAACTTATACTGAATAAAAGGTAAAAGATCGCAGGATATATCTTTGTAATTCATTTGATTAAATTGGATTTGGAATTGTAGCTATCTACGTTGATCCTCGATGCCATTTTTTCTTAGGGATGAAGATTGATCCATCGTAAATTTAATTATATATAGTAATCTCGAAGAAAATCATTTAAAACTGTGCCAATAAGCCCATGGAGTCATTAATGTTGACTAAAAGTAATCTCTTAATTTAATTGATAAAGGAAATGAACCTCAAATCGTCGTAATGGAAAAAATTGATCGCATCAGTAATGCTGATAAAAACTTTCCACCAGATAAAGCATTCGATTTCTATGAAGTTTATGATAAGTGATGATTAAAATCAATCTAAATTATCTGTATACTATCTGAATTGTTTGGAACAATAGAATTTGATATTTGAAAATAAATGTATCTTCTCTTTAACAAAATTATTCTGATAATAAAATTAAAAATAATCATCGAAATAACAATTATGAGGGAAGAGTGTTTGAATAAAAATATCTATAAAAATATCGATTAAGAACCAAATAATTTCAAAATTAAATAAAACGCTTTATATCAAAGCTTTTAAGAGCTTGCAAGTAAATATATCTATTAATTCTGAGTTAGATGGGAAATTAACAACCAAGAAAACTCGCCAAAGCCACAAAAGGACAAATAGACATAGCGTGCCTCAAGGCTAAATTTCACCTGGAACTCAGCCGAGACCGGAAAAATACCTAAATCATTAAAGGATAAAAGGAACTTGTGAACAAGCTTCGTAGCTCATCAAGAAACAAAATATAGGAGATTCTCATTGCGGAAAGAGTGGTCACAGGGTTGAAGTATGCTCAAGGTAGCTCATTTTTTATTCAGCTTGTAATCTACTTATGTCTTGTGCCGTATCACTCAAGGGACATGCTCTATACTTAGCAGATAACCAAGATAAACCGGAAAAAATGGAACCATGGCTCCCTTTCATCTATTCTCTCATATATGGAGCCGATCATTTGGGACTGAGCTCATTAAATGAGTTTAAGAGTGTCATGAAATCTCTAAACGATCCAATAGCTGTACCAAAGTATACAAATGCAGAGATAGTGCAGCTACTTAGTCCAAGCCCAACACCATAGGAATTAAATATGTATATAGTGTAGATGTCTGAGAGAAATTAAATTCCTTTAGAAGAAATAAATATGGTTGGCCATCAATTTACTAAAGAATATGTACATCCTCTCACTCCTGAGTAAATTCTTCTCCAACAACAACTGGCAGAATCATTAAAAAACAAGTTCGATAACGGATGGGGGGGACAGGGGAATCCAGGATCACAGCCACAACAAGGACAGGGATTTAGCAATCAAGGACAAGGGCAAGGAGGTTATGGAGGACAAGGGCAAGGAGGTTTTGGAGGACAAGGGCAAGGAGGATTTGGAGGACAAGGGCAAGGAGGATTTGGAGGACAAGGGGGCAATCAAGGTGGTTTTAATGGTGGTCAAGGCTATAACGGAGGGTTCAATGGTCAAGGAGGAATGGGAGGCAGCAATAATCAAAATCCTTACACAGTAAAAAATCCAGGAAGCAATATTTATCTTGATAATTAGCCTCCTAAGAATTTCAATATTGGGCCAACCTTTAATATGATAAATACCGTCAAGAAGCAAGAGTCCCAAAATAAGCCTCGATAATTTAATTCCTTTTAAGACATCATTGGTTTACCTGAAGATCCAAACAAAGGTCCAATATATCCATCAATTGAGCCAACTAAAATTTCATCACTTAAATATAGTCCTGAGAAAAAGGGTGGTGTTGATAACCCCTTCGCTCGTCAATCCATAGTTGAAGTTAATGGTAAAGGTCAGCCAACAACCAGTCCAACAATTAGTCAAATTTTACGAGACTTCAAATGATTTAAAAATCAATTATTCCAAAATGTAAAATGAGTAGAAAAAATTTATTTAAAAATATTTTTATATTGTTTGCAATTACCTTTTTAGATTCGAAATCATAAATTCGACAAATACTGAATATACTTTCCACTTGACAAATCAATATAATTTTAGGTATTCCTATGCATTGAGGAGAGCTTATTAATAGAGTCGACTCAATAAATATTACGAGCAGCATTCTATCTTTTGAATTTAATCTATGTATATCATCCATTAAAGACATTGCATCTATTTAAATTTGGTGGAATTATTCACCTCTTGTTATTGTGGAGTTAAGTCTCATAAATAAAGACTAAATTGTAAATATTTTTTTGAAATAAATAGAATGTATTGCTATCTAAATTAAAATAAAAGTAAATATTGGGAAAAATATTCTACAAAACTCCATCATTCATAAATTAAATTTATGTATTGCTAAATATTAATTGTTTTATAAATGGGGCAGCCTTGTTGCTCAGATCATCATGCTGATTACTTGGATTATAATCCGCATGAAAAGGGTTCAAAGATAAGTCTGTCCCCTCACCTTTCTTCTATTATTTAAGACAAAAACATAACACCAAATCATTTTAGAGTAGTTTAATAGCCGAGAAAAACACATCCCATCGTTCTCCAAATATAATAACAACTTCAACCATTTCATCATAGTCCAGAATTCACCCCTCCTGAGGGTATTAAATAAATCAAAGCGCATGCAATTAATAACGATGGTTTAATATACGATAGTAACAGCTAGTGGAAAGACGGGCTTCCACATGGAAAAGGAAAGTTATTTTATCCAGATGGAAGCCTCTATATTGGCTATTTTTGGAAGGGAGTTCCCAGTGGATAAGGGAGATTTATTAGTACACAGGGTTGGTATTATTAAGGAGCACTCATAAATGAGCAAGCAGAAGGGAAGGGAATATTTTCTTATGAATCATTTGGATATCACTATGAAGGTAATTGGTCGAGCGATTTGCCTAACGGTCAAGGAAAATAAACTTGGATAAAGCCTGAAAAAACTTAAATCATTTATGAGGGTGAATTTATCAATGGCAAAAAGCATGGAAAAGGTAAATATAAATCATTCTAATGGGAATATGAAGGAAATTTTTCTAATAATGAAATCACAGGATCGAAGGGAGTCATAAAATATGCGAATGGAGAGATTTTTTAAGGTGATTTTCTCAAAGGAAAAAAGCATGGCTTTGGAATTTATAGATGGGTAGATGGCTCATCATATGAGGGGTCGTATTAAAATGATAAAAAATAAGGGCACGGCAAATATATTAGTGTTGACGGAAATATTTTTGAAGGATAATGGAAGGATGGCAAAAGACAAGGTGAGGGTGTACTAATAATTAAAGGAACAAAATACTGTGGAGTGTGGCATAATGATAAGCCTACTTCCACCCAAATTACTGAAGGCTGATAATTTAGAACATTTGTTAAATAATGAAGAAAATTTAATTTAATGACTATCGTTTTTTATTGAATTTTTCGTTAAGATTTGATCATATTCATGACTTAAAATGATATCAGCATAATCATTTTCTTATTACATTTTTTCAAAAAAAGCATTTTGATCTTTATATGATCTCTTCAATAAATAAATTGATAAATCATAATTATCTGCTTTTCGTCTATACAGCTGGTCCGAATGAACCATCACATCACAGGACTTCGATTGTTATAAAAATAGCATTTTTTTGAAATTCCTTATTCTTCTATTGATTATTATTAAAGATTAAACCTTAAATGAGCCTCTTCTTTTAAAGTATACTACTTGCTATTTAGAAACTAGTTTTTGCTGCTTAAAACCTAAGATTCTTCCGCTATAAACATAAAAGCATCTACTCTCTATTGAGAGAACTGAAAAGCAGGGATATTAAAAGGTCATAAAAATCTAAAAACGCTCAAATTCTAAAAGGAAAGCATTAAAGCATTAATAAAGTCATCGCAAAAGTTGGGATAGTTATGTATCACATCATCAGGAAGTTTAAGTGCAGCATTATTATGCTCAATCTGATTCTGGGGCATCATAATTTACAATTATCATTAATCGAGTGGAGCGTCCTTCAAGAAAGAGTGTCAATGAATGTCCTCATTTTCTATTTTGTAAGTGATCTTTATATGCAAAAAGTTCATGTTGTCTTTTCTTAAATTTAAAAGATAAATTAAACTATCTATGATTTACATTTTTAGTATATGAGTTTAAATTTATATCTTTCTGTATTAAGATAAGATTAATAACGATGAAAAGTATTCAAGGAATAAGAATACGTGAATCCTGTTAAAATATAATTATAAACATGTACTAAAAATGTAATATCCTCTCCATAATAATTCATCTTCCATCTATAATAATTGCACGCTCAAAGAATATAAAATGATGTTTTAACTATTTTAATAAATTTCTTTTGTTTAATTAAAATGTGGTGGCGTTCCGGAATAGGACACCACACACACGGCCAGTTATACTGGTCTAGACTAGGATATAATGAAATTCTGTAGCAATGTTCTATAATATTTTACGGGGTTATTAGTAGTTCGACAATTTGTAATTGAAGTGGGGGTTTCATCTCTTTTAATTTATGATAATTATTTTTAAGAGATGAATGCCTTGATCTTCGGCTTCTTTTATGCTGCCCAATATTCGGACAACAATATTAAATTTTAAACATAATGAATGAACTAACCAACGCAGAAAGAGTCCTCTTTCTGTCAGCATAGCTGAAAGCATTAGCATCATCCTTAAAATATAAATTTCCACAAAACTACGTCAAAATAATTAAAAGGGCCAGTAGAAATGACATATACTAAATTTGCTTCTTGAAAATAAGTTTATTTATTTATTAAAGAACTCCTTTTTTGTGGTAAAATTGCTCTTTTCACAAGATATGTTGGTTTATAATAAACATTAAGAGTTTTCAATATTTTTAGAGGTAAAAAAATATAAACTTAATGAAATTAACCACACAAACATTAAAATTAAATCATTTCACGTCTTTTATAAAAAATATATTAATTAATATTTTTAATGTTTGATATTTTAAAAGAGAGGGTTTGATAAATAGTCAGATCAATAAGAGTCATTTTAATGCTGTCATGTAAATGTCAAATTATCATCTCCTTTCTTTGCAAATTGGTGGACAAGCTCATCATAGTCTTATAATTTTGTATATCCTATCTCTTTTCGTTTTTTCCATCCATAAAATTAGAAATATTCACCTATTAGATTGCTTAAATATGGATAAACCCCATATTTAGGAAGGATTAATTTCATCGTCTCAATTTCAATCTCTTCCTCACATCCGCCAAGAACCTTTAACTCTTGTCTCAAGGTTTAACCGTTCTTTTATATCAATTTTTAAAATCCTTGCTAAGCCTCTAAAATAGATTATGGTGATGTTAGTTCTCTCTTCAGCAAATTCCTAATAATTTGTCTTGCATACCCAATGAAAACTCCAGTTGAATCTTAAGCTTTAGTGGATCCATCCTCAACAATAAAGCGAGCTATTTTTTGAATTTCTTATTTATGATTTTAAAGAAAATATATACTTTCTAAGTTTGAGGTTAGCTGCTGGAGGGAAATCATCCCCTTGCTGAGTTGATTCCCATCGCTGAAGGAAATTGCTGAACGAAGGTGTGATTTTTTACTATCTTTTGGAGCAGTACTTTATGCTATTTTTAATATTCTATCAATAAAAGCCTCAGTATCGATATTATTTTACAAAAGGGAAAAGGTCAGTGATTTTAGAACTGATTTTATCTCTTCTATAGTAATTTGCTTTCCAAGAGGATGAGACCGGATGACATTGGGAGGGTCAGGATCTCTTGGCCCTTTTCTTCGAGCAACCTGCTACTCAAATAATCCAGCCTTATAAATTTGGTTATATTTTTAATATTTTTCACTGAGAGAATTGATTTGCTCTTCATAAAGTCCTTTTTTTTTAATATGATCATACTTTCTGTCTTCAAGCTGTTTTTTTAGTTACTTGGTCCACGCGAGCATATAGTCAAAGGTCTTATTTTTCTCCCTCAATTATCTTTATAATTTCAAAATAGTTCCCTACTTGAGGCTTAGTTTTTCCAATAGAGTCTCATATTCTCCCATTTCTTTTTTTCTATCTTTCAACCGATGTTTCAGTAACCCAATTTCATATTCAAATCCTTAAGTTTCAAGTAATAATTTTTTAACTCCTTCAGCTTAATTTTTAACTATTCTTTTTTTGGTATCTAAAAGATGCATTTTGAGTTGCTCCTTTATTTGCATTTTCTATATTTTATAAGCTTCGGTACGGTCCTTCGTTTTTTATACTTCCCTCGTTAAAATATCCTTTACTTTTTAGCAAACTAATTCATATTTTTTAGATTGAATGGCGTTAAAGTCTTCCTCCCTAACTCTTTTAGTTACCTGCTGCTTTTTTAACGTTATCTTATTTTTTAATCTTTATCTCTAACTTTAAAGAACTGAAATATAAACTTTGAGCTCTTGGACTGTACTCGCCTCACTATTACGAAACATTTTTTTTAGGCGATCTTTTGTTTCTCGAGATTCCTGAAACAAAGTTCGCCGAGCTCTCAAGAGTACATCACTAGCCTGAGTCATTTTTCGATCTGGTTGGAATGTAAACTCCACCTCTTTTAGAAAATTTTCCAATTTGAGGTTTTGATTCATGCACTGATCATACTCATATCTGAGGTCTTCATTGAGATTTTCCATATTTTTGACTTGCTCCCTTTTTTCCTAATTTTATTTTCGAAGAGAAATGATATCCTTAAACATATTGATGGGTTTGATTTTCAGTGATCTCTTATTTTAAAATCCTTGATACATTAATTATTGTTGCTTTGAATCCTTTTCTTCTGTTTACTACTCACTTTCGCACCGCTATTCGTACTCTTTGACTTCTTTGATTATTTCACCCTGCTTGCTTTCATTCTACCTCAATTCGTCAAGAATATTTTCACAATTGGGAATCGAAGTCATTTAAGATAATAATGGAAATTGACTCGTTTTATAAAATGTATTACAAAAAAAAAGCATAAACAATTCAGTTTCATTGTCGTCTAATGCAGAGATAAGTAAATTTTACTTTTAAAAATTTAATTAACACACTCAATAATTTACTGAATTTTTAGAATTTGAAATCATGGATTTAAAACAATTTAGACTCCACGCTAAATAAATAAACAAGAACTGCTAATTAGATATAGCTAACAAACTTACTAGCTCGCTCACTCACTTACTGAACTTAACTTACAAAGGATCCATCTATTTTAGAAAGGCCTATCAAAGGACAGCGGAAACAAATAAAATTATCTTTATGTTTGCTTTACAGGCATGCCACCCTTCTAAAAAGAGTTTGATGATTTGGGTATTCCGGGTGAAAGGATAGTTATCTACCCAATGTGCTTTGAACCAGGATTGACAGAACAAGAAACAAAGTAAAAATTGGAGTTTGCTCAAGTATAAAAACAAGCAGGAATTATCCATTAAAAATTAAAAAAACGAACAGATAAGTTACTTGTTTTTATTTATCACTCCTTTGGAACAACCTTGGTCAGCGCCCTTTTAAGGCTTTATTTTACCGAATATATAAATCGCATAATTGGTATGATAGCAATTGGATGTTACCCAATTAGAATGAATTTTTAATATTATATCAATCTCACAGAAAGTTATACTTATGACAGTTTAATGAAAAATGTAGATAATCTCTAAGCATCTAATTAGAAAAGGAGCAAAATCATGAAATTTGTAAAACATACAAATAAATATGCAAATTTAGCTTCGATGATTGCTTTTGGAAAGGGAATGGGTTTTTCTGAAATGTTTGATTACAATCGAAGATGGCCGCCAGTTCTAAAATGCTTTATTTACGGAAGATAAGATAATAGAGTCGATTAGCATAAATTG
>Ga0302191_10000807_pt1 | contig 20217 bp, 19 predicted proteins | sample II_Bog_E3_1_FD_198775 | JGI IMG/M metagenome (GOLD analysis project Ga0302191, IMG submission 198775) | Peat permafrost microbial communities from Stordalen Mire near Abisko, Sweden - II_Bog_E3_1 | ecosystem: Environmental > Terrestrial > Soil > Wetlands > Peat | place: Sweden: Abisko...
GCCATTTGTCGAATATAAAAAGAGAAGAGAATTAATGCAGACTCATCTATTATCACATTCTACTACTATCGATATCTGTGCATTTTTCAAATCCGATACCTTTAGAACCGTCGAGAAATTTATCTGGTACGACGACATCCCCGAGAAAATCGACGACGATCTCATCAAACTGGGTAGATTCCTGTACAACTCGAAGGAAAAAAAATTCCCTGACAATCTCCATAAATTATTCCATGGGATAAACTGCACCAAGGTATTGACCGGGGTCGATGTCATTCAAGGTGTTGGTATGGCTAGAGAAGCGGGAAAGATGTTACATAGCAGGATTGAGGCCATATTGAAAAATAAAGACCAAACCTTAGATGACGATGATGATAAATACCCTGTTAGAGAACCCGAAGACGAGCAACAAATCAAGATCATGCTTAATGCGTTCAAGGAGTTTGATTTTAGATATGTCGAACATTGTATAGGCTCTTATAAACATCGGGTGTGTGGTATGATTGATGCTCTAGCTTTAGATGAAAATGGGAAATGGAACATCATTGACTGGAAAAGAAGTGCAAGTTTATTAAGTTATGATACTCCAATGGGAAGAGATGGAAATACTGTGATTCATATAGATCTCAAAAAGTATGCCAGAAGTAATGTAATGATAAAATATGCAATTCAATTAGCTGTATATAGAAAATTACTTCTACTCAATGGATATGATGTAAATGTACTTGGACGTTTAGTTGTGTTTCACCCTATGTTTGGCTCTGGGATTTACACTTTGGTCATCGATTTAACCGGCGAGGGGAGAAATGGATTCAGTCCCATGCAACATGTAAATAATATGTTTCAAAAAAGAGAGGAGTTGTTGAGGAAGAGATTTGCAACTTGCTAATAAATAATCACAAACCATGCCTAAAAGAAAACACACACAAGTATATGAAAAGCTTGGCAACTTTGAACCCCGGAAGGTTGGATCATACAAGGATACTATTGTTGAATTTGCTTACGATGGAATTCATCAACCTTTAGATCAAGTACCTGGAGTAGGTAACGTTAATGCTGGCATTTTAAGGATTATTCAAGAAGAAGGCGATTTTCCAGTTACAACCACTTCTCAATTAATGGGATTATATTTATGTTGCAGAGGCTATAACTTTACACCCAAACAGCATGCGGATGTGTTTTATAGGTATATACAGATGAGAGGAATCACATCTCACAGGGATGATATTGTCATGAGTATGGCCGTGCTAGCTGATAACACATTTGGTGATATGGCAGAAGAGAGCTGGATAGATCACATCAATCATCACAACCGCGATGATTATTAAAATAATCATTTCCCTCTTATGTTTACTTTTTGTTGTGGCCCAATTACAAACAAACTACAAGGGGGCCATGGCTACATACACCCGTGCATTATATTTGTGGGAAGATTGTCTCAAGAAGGAATTTTATGACAGATACAAGGAGGATTGCAATATGTTAACTGGTGCTCCAACTCCTTTCATCGTTCATTGGATCAAGGTTACCATTCATAATACTTCAAAACAAGTGATTACTTATATATTAATTTAAAGCACACATGAACATGGTCATATGAGAACTACATTTAACACTCAGACATGGTTGTATCGGCTTCTTCTCCTTGTTCGTCGAAAAAAATCTTGATCCATATGTATCTTCGTTATTCTCACACACTCCGACCAAATAAGGGACTCCACTCCTTGTCATTCCTGGATATGGCCCACTCTGTCCATCTAGATGTTCAATTGAGAACCTCAAATCATATTCATTGGGAGACGAATGGATAGCAATACAGGGACAAAATTGAGGGGCATAGAAGTGTTTACTATATTCATTCAGTACTTTGCCTTGCAGATTACCTAGTTTACTGACATTATATTGTTGGCCATTAGTGACACGTACAAATTTCAACACCAAAAAACAAGTATCAAATGTTCTCAAGTCTTTACCCCATATATTCTCACAATTGATCGACCCCCTATACTTTGTCAACACCTTTCTATCCATGAATGTTTTAGTACTGCCATCATCTATAGGAGTGATACATACACCGCCAACATGCCATTTTAAACCCATTTTCATCCCAACTTCAATATCGTCCTCTTGTAGTTGGTATCGTACCCTCTCTTCTGCTGCCATTTTGCCTATTTTTTGATGCATATAATCCACAAATTCATTATATAGGAAATAGTTGACTTGAGATACATGATACAATCTGACAAAGGGAGTGTTTTTAAATGATCCCTCTTCGTAATGTGAATACATGGCAATTGAGCCTACTGGTAAATCATGGGAAAACGCTTCTCCTCCTCTTACGGTACTTGGCACAGTTGCATCAGGCGTATTCACAAGATCTCCAGCCGTAACTTTTTGCTGATAAAACATTTTTGTGTTCATGGGGCGCAGACGGAAGGAGAACAGCGACGAGGAGGAGAGCGAAAGTATCGCATTAGAAAATTCAGAGGTATTATCCTCCACAAGACCAGTACCATTTAACGACATCTATAGAAAACGATCAAGAACAGAGGAGACATGTTGGGGATGTGTCATGAGATTCGGAAAACAAAGACAACCCGGGAAATATGAAGCACTGGATTCACTATGGGATATTTATATGGTCAATAAAGATACTATGTCACATGAACGATTAGTGGAAATCCTCAGAGATAAACATGAGACTGATATCTATATCCCATCTCATGAAAATGGAATACAATGTGTGGAATGGCCCAGTCATATGATTTCATTGCATCTCAAATATCATATGAATGACCCAAAGGTGGGAATACAACAATCTTTCAATGATCTATGTTATGTTGAATATGAACTATTAGACAAGTGTTTCGACGAGAAATTAGGCGATGTACAGATGAACAAGGAAAGTATGAAGATGTATCTAGATGTGGTCAAACAGAAGATGGCCTTGTATGCTCACTTAAAATAAATCACAAATTATGAATCTCTATCTTTTTTTATTTCCATTGTCTCTTATCGCATGTACTGGGGTCATCTTTATAGTCGTCTCCATCATAATCCACCTCGTCCGAGAAAAAAGAATTAATCAAGCAGTATCATGGAGGGAGTTGTTGGATGAGAGATATAAAATGAGCCAGGAGGATATATGTGAGGTGTTGGCAGAGAAATACGAGTATTACATGAATGTCGACTGACAAAATAATTCACAAATTAAATGAGCATTTACTTTTCCAGTGTCACTTCTTGTGTTTGTTTCATTCTCCTCCATTTAGCCTTGTTCATCACCAATATAATCCTCATAACTCATCCAGATCTCCCATTTATCATCTTCATGTCTGAATTGTTCACCTTATTTATCATCTTGGAGGAATGTGTCAAATTTTGTACTACCAAGATGAATAATCAATTTGCCATGGTTTATGTTACCAATATTTCAACCAATGGATTTTTTTTGTTGTGTGATGTTATCATAGGTCCATTATTAGCTGTAGTACAGACCTTATGCATATTTGTGTCCCTGGTGACCTGTTTAATCTATGTCTTTGTGAATGCACAGAAAATTCGTAGCGAAATATAATTAATTATCACAAACATGAATCTTTTCGCCAAAACATACAAGGACATTCTCCCACAGACGGACTTATGGAACCAAAAAATTTATACTTATCACGACTTGACCATCGGCACCGAAATTTTCCATGATATCATCTCTGGCCATCACACTATACCAAACGAGGATATATATAAATTATCAGGGAAGGATGGGCTGAACACACTGACTGTAGCTTGTATGTGTCATAATGTGGAATGTGTCAAATATCTTCTTTCGTTGAATATCACTGTAAATCTTGGTTTATCCCTTTGGTATGCTTGTGCTTGTGTAGACATCATCAATCAGGAAATAATGGAACTTCTCATTGCCAAGGGGGCTGATGTCAATTACACCTTCCGTGGAGTTACCCCCTTATTCTTTGCTGTTATCCTATGTCAGACTAATGTCATTTCCATGCTAATAAAATCCAAAGCCCATATGCAAACCGTACTTGTCAACAAATCTTTACTATGGTTTGCCGTTCGCACTAATAAACACAGAGTTGTCTCTTTATTGATTGATACTCCTAAGGTTGGTGACAATCCACTCACTGAGGCTATGACGAGAGATGTCAAAAATGATCTATATGAACAACTCCAAAACATGCTCATCGTCAAGATATTGAAGGAGAAAGGTTATGTCCATCCCGAAATGAAATATTTACCTCTAGTCGAACAGATGTTATATACCAAGGGATTCAAATTAGATCAAGCTTTTCAATTATCATGTACCAATTATAGTTCAGATATCTGTTTTACATTACTAGATACAGTGAAACCAGATATATTATGGCTAATAGAGCACCATTGCAACGACATCGCTATCAAAGTGTTGTCTACTATGGACAAGGAGTTTGAAGGATGTATGGACAAGGCTATATCTTCTCTCAATCATCCACTCATCAAATGGCTATCCGATAAGGTGGACATTGATAAGTACATGCATTCTATTATTATTCACTGTGAGGGCGACATGAATATGATATATACGTTAGTTAAACATGGTGCTATATTGAATGAAAAGGTGATCGATATGATAAGTAAGAACAAATGTCTCATAGGGGATAAAGGTAATAACTGGACATGGATTAAGGATCATATTAAAGATAAACGATGTCTTCTGAAATTTTTCTTATCAGTCAAAGACACCGGGGCTGTATTTGATCTACTCATGCGCATGGACAGGTTTGACAAGGGGGCATTGGATGGACTAGAATTATGGATATGCAAAGATGACAAGAATGCAATGTTAATGTATTCCAAGGGACTAGATAATGATGTTGGGCAGAAGGAATCTTACCAGTATAGACTAGCGTCCATTAAATTTGGTTGGCCAGAATTTCACCAGAAACTCACAAATGAATATTTACAAAAATGGGGGTAGATCTAGAAGAGGGTTAGTATACGCTGCTCTAGTAATAGCTATATCAGACAACAACACGGATGCCGACATAACATCTCAGATATGTGAAAATTTATTTGATAAGTATATTAAAAAACGAACCATTCTTGATCTATGTGATTACGAACTCCTAGTAACTGATTATTGTGGATGTACCATACGCCCAAATAATGCCCGTAAGCAGGTTTATTCATTGTTATCTTCACGATTTCAAATTAAGGATGTATTGAGCAAAACAATATTCGAAGTTGCTGAACCCAAGAAACAGAGTGATCCTGAAAATCATGAATTCATGGATATATGCAATGTGCTGGATACGCATTTTTGGCGTCTTCTCTTGGATAACGTTATGAAATTAAATCGGAATACAAAAGGTCCAATTAAGTATGTTGATTCTATCCATATTGTTTTATCTTATGTTTTGTTTGGGAACGAATACCACACTGAATTTTTAGAGCTGTGTGAGAAGAATGATATAATCAACTTTCTACGAACTAAAGGCATAGTGATTGCAGTTCATGATCCTAATGATGACGTTGAGTTTGATGACAATACCCACGTGCATATTGTCGAGTCAAAAAAAAAGTTTGGGTATTACACAACCCCACATGATAGACATAATTTTACAACACAGGGGGAAATAGAAGAGCACATCGGCAGGAGTATGGAATCAGCACAAGAAGAAGTAGATTCTGGTAATGTGAGCATAGAAAATAAATATGTCCGTGATTATGATGTTATTGGGTGTCTATTGTACACATACGATGATGAATATACGGCAATTACCGGAATGCGAGACTATATCACAAATAAGGATATGGAGTTGGGCGTATATAATACATCATTATTTGTGATGGGTTATGTTCGTGGAGTGGACACGGCATGCAAAATACATGATCGGGATGGACGTGAAATGAATTTTGAAATATGTATTGACAATTACGTGTATTATTTTGTTGTGCGAGATAACAAAAAAACGACAATACATTACACAGCATGGAGCAACAAAGAGGTTGATGATAACACGGTATTAGAAGTAGCTGGGGTAAAGGTTGCAGACATAAAGAGAATAGAAGTTCACACAAAAAAGAATAGAGAGAAGGAGGTGACTATTATCAAACTTGCAGCAATTTTCTGTCGTTATGTCAAACGTGAATGTCACAAGGAGAAAAAATATTCGTTTGATAAATTCTACAGTAATTTCAATTTAAAGAGTGATGAGGTATATGAAGAAGAGAATATTGTGGGACCAATTTTAAACTTATTCAATTTACCATATAAGAAAGAGAAAAAAGCAAGAGAAGAATATAATGAAAATCGAGACTCACATAGTGGTTTGATATATACAGGAAGTATTAGTCGATTATTTGATGTGAAATACAGTGAGTTGAGTATTTTGTGTGGTCCTAATCAAGGTTTTCTCAAGAAATTTCCATCGACATTCAACATCAGGTGTCTTAAAGATCCATGGCAACTTGAATACTCTAGTATCATTCAACCATTAGAGAGGGATGTCATGTGGTTATCGTATGATGATATATTGTTAAGAAGTTTCATGTTTATTGATCTTATCAAGGATGATGTTACAGTGGTAAATAGTGATGAGATGTCTCTAAGGGTGGGTGACGAGTGGGTAAATGATTTGTTGATATGTATAGTAGAAATCACTGGGTTACACTGGGGGGTATTAATGGGTAAGAAGAGTGATGGTGTATTATATCAATACGATGATATGGAGTGGTATGATCGTCCTGCGTGGCGAAAAGCAAAGAGTAGATTCAACGGAGATATAGAAGTGACGACATTAACGGGAGCAAAGGGTGATGGGACAAATTGTGGTATCACTGTTGCTCTTGCTATCAAATTGTTTTGTATTTATTTTCAAGATGACAGAAATGAATCTGATGAGTTTGTAAAGTTTTTCGAGAATAAATTCAAAGTGGAATCACAGGTCACATATGCAAAAAGATTGAATATGTTTTTGAGGAGAATACTCAAATATAAAGATGGAATGATCGAAGCGTATGGGGATATTGAAGTGGACAATGAGTGTATTACGTTCAGGGAAGACGAAAGGAAGAAATTAGATGTAAAACCATCATCAAAAAAGTCAGTAACAAAGAATTTGGACCAATCAATCAAAGATTTGGGTTTACCTGAAACAACCGAGGAGATGGAGATTGAATTTCCAAATGGGTTTGACGAAATTTACGCGCAATATGTACGCGATGGGAATGATAAGAATTTCAAAGAGAGTTACAACACTTTATATGCTACCCGACAAAGTTTCATCAGTCGGTTGAACGAATTGAAAAAATTTCAACAAATAGATGATGTCGTCATAAGATTACAGGCTGATGATATTATCAATGAACGTCATCTTGGCAATTTGTCTGGTCGCAAGCAAGAACTACAAGAAATGTTTGATGAATGGAAGGATGGGGATGTTGAGACTGGTTCACAATTTATTCAACGGGTATGCGAGAAGTTGTTGGAGCCGGAGTAAACACAGCTTTGTTCTTTGCCATTCAGTATGGTTTAGTGGATAAAGTTAGAAGTTTAATTAGAGATGGATCAGACGTGAATTTTGTTACCAAGAGAGGAGATACTCCATTACTTATGGCATTAAAATTATATAGAAATGATATTAGTATTATGTTAATTAAAAGCGGAGCAGATATCAACAAAAAAGATGGATATGGAATCACCCCTATTCATATATGCATTGATGTTTTTAATATCCCAATGATCGAAATGTTAATTAATCAAGGGGCGAACTTGAATGTAACATGGAATGATCTCACTCCATTGGCATTGGCATGTAAACATCAAAATGAACAGATAGTCGATTACCTTTTAGGGCACGGAGCACATATCACTGATGTTGCTATAATCCACGCCTTTAAAGTCGACAATGAAGTCATCATGAATTCTCTATTGAGAGCTGGTGGTCATATTTCTGTGAGCGCGTTACAGATATGTGCCAGTATACAAGAGAAGAAGAGGAATAAAAATATGCTATACCAACTTGAAATCATACTTATCTTAACTTGGTGCAATCATCCCAATAACATTCTGAAATGCATCCCTGAAGAAATATGGGTAGGGGTATTTGAAATGATGCATTAATCTATAGGCGGCAATGTAATTGGTTCAATATCACTACACCATTCCAACTCATATTCTTGTTGTATTTCTTGTTCTTCATATAATTCATCATCTATTAATTCATGCTGAACGGCCACTCTGATATCAACTGATTTCGCCCAATCAAACAATAACACACCACAATTTTGGACTTTAGGGTTATGGAGATTTCCTCCTCTGAGCCAATATCCCATACTTCTGAAATTCACTTTGGGTATCTTTGCCTCCTTCATTACTCTTTTCCTTTTGTATCTCAACCTGCTGATAGCCTCTAAAACATATTTCCTTTTGACACTGTCACTCGCCGAGATATCAGGGACCGGGTCGAACCATATCTTCTCGTTCACTTTGGGGAAATAATCCAACAAGGTAAATTCACATGGGAATTCTCCGTCACACTCCTCAGATAATATTTTCATTAATTTGTGATGACTGTATTTATGCTGGCCTGTGTCTACAAAGAGAAACAGGAGGAGAACTTTATCCAACAATGTGTGGAATATGTCAAGGGACCCATTCATCACATCGAACTGGTGTTTATTAGTGGCCTTACTGTGATGAGATATTTCATAACCGAGAATTCGATCGTACCTAAATATATCGAAGCTCAATTCTCTAACATCGAAACCAAGTTTAATTTACAATGGTACAGATGCACCAATATCAACAAACACCAGGAGTATATTATTCATTTCAAATGTAAGGAGTTGGCCATGGACAAGAGGATCGTATTCGATGAATACACCATGTTCAAATCCGCGTTCCCATTTAATCACATGATTGGGGAGGAGTTTATCTTGAATAAATTATTTGGTGTCAAGAAGAAGATGATGAACGATAAATTAATGTTATGTACCTTCTCCTACTGTGCATCTCTTATTGTCAAGACTCTCCAAGACGCCCTTGGATTATTGGTTGGAGTTGTTCCAAATGAGTGCACGCCAAATGATCTCATTATATTGACAAGGGATGTGCTTGGCGGAGTTGCGGTGGGATCTCCTTTGGCAGGTAGTACAAATATTGTTATCACAGATTATAATGCTACAAGTTAAATTTGCAGACTCGTATGGTGTTGGGTTGTCAAATGGGGTTTATATTGCTCCAAATATTCTGTTATCGCCTTCACTTTCCATTCTAAATCCTGTTGTAATCGATTCTACTGTCACTCTTTTAAAACAATCCTTAAGACACGGGTATATGGTATGGCACACGGATACTCCATATCATGGCCATATCAAACTGTGCTCCAGGGTGGATTTCTATAGGGGTGAGAGAGTGCAGTTATTAGGTGGTATTAGTTTTACTTTAGAAGGATGGGTATGGGATAAAGAATACGGGACGTACACTATCAAATCTTATGACAATCTATGTTCTCCATTATATAGCGGATATGGTGTAGTGAACAAGAGAGGTGAGATTATCGGAATTGTCAAAGCAAGTGACAGATATGAAGACAGTATGTATATTATCCCTATCGATGTCGTCTCAAAAGATGAAGGATTTAGCGAAATTATTGGTAAATATTGCTTTCAATATGTTGATGAAATCAGATCTAAATTAATTAAAGAGGATGATCAAGTGATGATCGAAGATTTTTATTTCAGGGATGGCGATTGCAAATTGGAAAGAGGCGAGGACGTCAATTTCACAGATGTGGATGGAGAGACGTATTTCATGTCAGGAACCAAAAGTGGAGGGGTGTCATTCGGCATCCAATTATCTCCTATTGTCACTTTCACGGGCTATGTATTCCAATGTAGAGAAGGGAAAGTATATTGTTTGGATCGCGTAAATGGTGTTGTAAATCTCCTGATCACGGGAACAGAAGAAGTGTACCTCAGGATGGAGTTCAAACCATTTGTCGAGGAAGCGAAGAAACAAGGGGAGATGGGAGGAAGTATTAAGTTGGAATGGTCAGATGGGTACACAGAAACTATTCCTGTGATGGATTACAAACATTTTTTTTAAAATATGTACACCAACGTTTTCTTTTCACCTCTCCTCACGAAACCAAGAATCGACGAACCATTGCCCATAGAATCTAAAACACAGTTGAAGGAGAAAGAGATGGAATTAACCCAAAGAATGATGGATAATAATAGATTCTACGAATTGTCACTTTGTTCTAATTATGACACCAGATGTGGGTTTCTCATGCCTCCTTGTGGTTATGTCGCTACCATTCACAAAGACGAACTATTCAACTATGAAATGATGGACAGACATTTATTCAGAGGAGTGGCCATTTTGGAATTACCATCAGTCAAGGAGAACTTCTCTGATGCCACTATTGCTGATTGGAAACAGAAAATCAATGTCTTTATCCGAGATGAATCCATCAATCCCCCTTTGGCATCCACTTTCAACACTCATAGGTGGCAACCATCTCTCGGGCCCTTCGGATGGATTTCTGTATGTCTCAATACCAAAACCAACTGCCATGCTATCATAGTAGTTTCCAGTCTTGATCAAAAAACATATGAGGAGATGGAAGGGTATATGATCCAAATGACAGAGGAGGGGAAGACGGTCGAATATGCCATGGGTAAACTCGAGGTGTACAGGGGTATCGCCAAGAAGAACAGGAATTCCCTACTCACCGAAGTTGCCATGAGTATGGGTCTTCAACACATGTGTCTCCCTGATTACACTCCATTGATTCCACCGACCTTGCCCGATACATATCTGGACGAACAGGAGAAGGACGATTTTATTTCCATGGTTGGAACCAGTCACCTCCCTTTGTATTATGTATTTCCCAAGAGAATACCAAGGGGCACCAAACTCAAAACTAAATTCACTTCAAAGGCCTTGTGGTCCATGAAGGATAATGAGGTCAATGCCAGTAAACGGATCCCTCATTATGTGGATGTGTTTATGGACATCATTATCGAAGATCTCGTACCCCATGAAAATGGAAGGTACATCAGATTATCCAATTGTTGTCATGAAACATCTCCTAAAATCCAATTACAAGGACCATTGCAACCAATATTATTATCTCTGACCACCCAAAATACAGGGGACGAGTTAGGATGTTTCCCTGCTCAAAGCAAGGTAAACAGAGATGGCAAAGGGATTAATGATGCCAGAACCAAGAACGTGACATGGGAGGATGGTGATATCAATTTTAATCAATGCTGCAATGTGGACTATATGCCATTTGATAAACCTTTACCTGATCCAATCACTATTTATAATCCCATCATGGTCAGGGTATCGTGTGAGAATGATGTCATGCAAGCTTATCCAGTTGATCAAGTCAGGGTTAGGTTGGGTGTGTTTGGGAGAAGAAAATGGAATCCTTTATAATAATCAGAAAATGCTTAAAAAAATCGCCAGAGAATGCGGATTGAGACATGTTCTCTCCAAAAGCATGCACGATGACAAAGAACATGCCTTCTTCACGCTGAGAAAGGGTTATATCTGGAAAAATCCTACCACCAATCGTCACACCTATTTTATCACATGTAGAGCAATCGACGATCATATCCATGTCCATATTCATTTAGAAGGGTATAGTCAAACTAACAGGATCGTTGAAAATGCAAACGGATTCACTGTAGAAGGCGAAATTTGTCTATGGGATATAAGAGATAAAGTGAAGACTAATATATGGAGATTACATGCTAAAGCTAATAAATTGGTAGTAACTTATAAATAATTTATTCTTTTATCCCATCCATCTCCTTCTTCTCTCGTTCCTCAAACCAGTGAGCGTCTACCAAGAAATGCATGTCTTTCTCAAAAAAAGCGAAATCCATACAACAGTAAATCACTGTACAAAACACATGACATGCAGAAATCACCGCCAATGCTAACAATAAACACTGTTTACCATCACCTGCTATACAATGACTATTGAAAATGAAATGTAAAGTAAACGCAGATGGAATGGAAGCCAAGGTGACGACAATCATACTCTCCATTGCCCCAAAATACCTACCCACTGTACAATATATAATTGAATAATCCCAGCCACTGAAAATCCCAAAGAGGATACTGAACAGGGAATAATAAATCATATTTCTATACCATAAGCAGAAGATGACACAGAGGACCCCACTTGATCCAATATGTCCCAATCTTCTCAATGACATGTTCTTTGAGGTAATCACCCCCACAAATACACCTACTATACCCAGAGCAGAAATATAAAGCATATTTTGAGCAATGTTACTTGAAGACACCGAATCGTATTTCATAAGTTCTGGGAGATACACAAATGGGGCAATGAACAAGAACTGATAAGTAAGCACACTACAACCAAACATAATCATACACATCATCCTCATCTGATAAAACTTCTTCAATAATTCCTTTTTAATCTCACCATCCTGAATGATTTCAATGTTGATATCTTTTACTTGATCACTTGGAAGTTTATAATGTGGGTTGATCTTCACCACATCACAAGCCATTAGGATTTCACATACTGTTATTAACCATACACATACTATAATAACTACTGTCGATGTGATGGCAACAGCTTGTAATGTGGATGTAGTGACAATCACACTAGAGAATGCTGCCAGGTAGATGTATGGCCCAACGAATACCAAAAATAAGGGGGAGTTGAACCATAACATATCCATTACATCTTTCTTGAACACATACAAAAATCCCATCCAATATAATATAGATCCACCCAATGGAATCAATCCCAGGGAAGTATCCATATATAATTGTTTCGTGGTGGTATCACTTTGAAGAACCCATGTACCACTGACCCATAATGCTGTACCGACCCATAAAAAAATACATCTTACTATTGGCATATTAAGTGGTACAGAACAACAATTAATATTTTTACTAGTAGGGGACGTGAAATAGGAAATGAAATAACATGCAGAATAGATAAATGGACCACAACTTATAAAAATACCGTATTGAAACGCGCCAATCTCTTCCCATGTCATGGAGATATTCTGAGGGGCAAAATAACCATTCTCAATGACTGGTATGAATCTCCCAAACAACAAGATCTGTCCCAATACCAAGGATTGAATACATGTCACACAAAGGACTAACAACAAATTAACAGTCCATGCCCAGTTTTGAGTCGTGGTCATGTAATTTTGTGAACAACATTTATATTTTTATTATTCAAATAATTTACGATTGATTGTCCAATTCCCAGTTGAATCTTTACTGGCTGCAATCTCCTTACACTTCAACTCAATACATTGTTCATATATAGGGTTATTGTAAGGTTGATGTGTTTGCCTATCCTCCACTTGTCCTACAATTTCTTCGCATTTAGCCTTTATATAATCATAATTGGGACTTTTTCCTTGTCTGTCTTTGAATATATTGTACACTTCAATGTGATTTGACAGGGTTAACAAACATAAGATGGCCAGTTTTGCCACATCATCGTCTCCTTTGCATTTACTCTTGAACTTTCCACATAACTCACGCGTCTTGTCATTCAGGTTGTGTTTATTGTCAGCCACGGATGGAAAAAGCATGGATGAAAGAAACATTAAATTTGTGATCAAAATAATGAATTATAAGATATCATTGAAGAAGATTGTGTTCTCGTGTACTTCTTAAGCAAAAACATCAATATTTCCAATGCTCGATTCATTTCTGCTTGTCGAGTAGCCAATGACACATTTGTAACTACATTGACTCTTGGATTATCTACATGGAACTTCCTAATGAACTGAGACAAGCATGTATTCAGACAATTATATATTTGGTCTCGTTTACCGCTAACTATATACTCGTACATATTGAAATTCCCCTTTGAACTTCCGTCACACCATGATGCCAATTCCTCAAAAGCAGCCTGGACAGCAAAGGTATAATGGGTTATAATCTTCTGACATCCCGATATACTTAAATCAGTTAGCTCTTCTTTCATTGGTAAGGACACATAAGCATGAGGAATATCCAGGTTCATTCTCCCATGGGCGATGTGGATAAATATACAACAAGGGTGACGGAGTTTGACGCAATTAGCTAAACTCAATTCATCATCTTTCTTTAGGCGCGGCAACGACTCGACTGTTTCTTTGGTTTGTAATTTAGGTTCAAATACTGGAGTCTCTTTCATCTTCTTTGTTAATCCATCATCCATCACAAAATCAAATCCCATTTTCTGTAATAGAGCTTGCATTAATCCAATTGTTCTAGTTCCATTCAATATACAATCAGTAATATGGTCAAATGCATCTTGATATTTATCCATGTTCGAATCTATCCTCAGAATTTTAGCCCATGGATCAAGTAAGGAGGTCCATTTAGTCTTGAAGAATTTTTCATCGTATTTCACATCCTCGTACTTTTTAATCATCACAGCGAAGGGAGGAGTTTGCTGATTTACCCCTTGGAGTACAGTATCTGATAACAATTGTCCTCTATTAAATCTCTCTACAACATATAACGCAAGTACTTTCTTCTTATCGCCATATAAATCATTAGAATGAATTCTATGATAGAACACAACTGGTTTATTTATAGTCACCAGCCTCTCATTATCTCTGGACAATTCTAATATATCACCAATCCCAACATGTTCCCTGATCCTCTTCCAGTGGTAAAAGTCAATCACAATAAATTCCATAAATGTGGCAAAACACCGACCCTAGATTTGTGGAGTGCTTGACCATGTGTCTTTCTCATTTGGTCAATCCTGGCAAACCACTAGATGAACAAATGGTCATGGATATGGAAAAGATCGGAGACGAATGGAGCATGCTATGGACAGGTATCCTATGCCATATCAGAATCACAAAGACGTCCACTAGGGGATATAGACCATTCATCAAATTATTATATGACACTAAAAATACTTCCAATACCATGTTACTAGTCAAAGCCATCTTACATCTCTATCTCTATTCCATGTGTTTACCTAAATACATCCACGACTGTCTTGGGTTTCATCCTGATCCTAAACACGGACTAGTCCTATTACATAATCTACGTTCGTCTCATCAGAGGGAGGATATCGGGACACTAGCTGACATCGCCTTCTTGTATTTCAAATTGATCGAGTATGACAGATTTGGGATGGTATCTTGGGGCGAATACACTGAAATATGTAGAGCAAGAGCTGGGGTAGTGATCTTCAAATGGTTTCAATATCAACAGAGGGCCAGGAGTGGACTGTTAACTGAATCCATCGCCCAATTACTCCGATTACCACTAGATATGGACATTTCCTGGCTCATGTTTATCAATTTTGATGATCTATACAAAACCTATCTGTATGGCCAATCCCACAGGACAAATGCCATGAGAGCCGTTTGCTATAAAGATACATCACTGTTTACCGGAGACTGGGTATATTTCAAAAAATGCCCCTATGTTCGCTACATTATTCTCTATGTCTATGGGGCATTCTCATGGTATAACACAGAACAACTATTTAATATTGAAATGGATCTACAGAGGTACAAGGTATGTGAAGTGGAATATAGCAAGCCATCAACCTTTGAATTCGCATTTAAATCTTCCACTCAGGACGAAATCCTAAACCTCATCATCTTTGCTGTCCAAACCTATCTGGAACACGACACCTCGGAATACAACACCGTGAGATGGAAGGATAGATGGTGTAAAGCACATGCCTATTTCCTTAACAAAGAGTATGACAAGTGTAGACAAATTGCATCAAGGGTGGCATTCGGAACTATTCTCATAAAAAAAATCACAAATGTGGATAGCCTTTGTCAAAATTGACCAAGGTTACATTCAACAATATAAATGCAGATTGGAAACCGCCTTACATTTAAGTATCACCGATGTTTCTTATAATGGTACTCGTGACTGGGAATCCTTTCTCGATTGCATCACTGGGAGTAATAGTTTGAAGGAGTTGAGTATCGACAATCAACGATCTCTCTGTCCCAATGATCGCATATATTTGATCGATGCCATTAGATCGTTAGGTGGACTCGAAAAATTAGAACTGGTCAATACTCATTTCAAGAACAACCGCAGTCTCATGAAACTCATGGACACTGTCATTCATATAAAGACATTGCAATTATCATCCATCGGACTGAGAAAACAAGCCGCCAACAAATTGTTCAAGAGTTTGACCGCCGATGTCGAATTTTTGGATATATCGAACAATTCACGACTGTTCTCCATCAGGAATGCCAAGTCCATGTCCGATGCTATTGAATTGTCCTCTCTCAGGAGCTTGAATTTGACAAACACTGGATTATCCAATGAGGCTTTCATGTTATTTCGTGGTGCATTCAAGAAGAGCGGTATAGTTGAGTTACATCTCAGCAACAATGATAATATAGATGATGAATGTATTATTGGGTGGGACACGGCGAAACTCAAGCATATTTCATTGTCTATGAATAACTTGACCAATCGCTCATTAGAGTATCTTGTTCATCAGGATTCAGTGATCGAGATATTGGAATTCAATATGTGTGGCCGGATAAACATGCATCTGAATCTCCGTATCCCCTTTCATTCTTCCATCAAGGAGATAAGTCTACACCAAACTAACCTGGTCGCTTCCAGAAAACAAACCATATGGAACGAGATCCGGGAATTGCATACCACACGGGTCATGAGTATGATTTTTCTGTGTTCCTTGAGGCAAGATGTCCAATGTGATTCACATTTACAAAAATTTGTCAAGTCAGATTTATTGAGAGTATTAAACACCTATTTATAAATCATGGCATCCAATAACAAAAAATTCCGAATCAACTGCAAAAACTTCTTGTTGACTTATCATCGGTGTGGTTTATCTCATCAAGAGTTATATGATAAATTGAGTCAGAAGAAAATAGAGATCCAATATGTCATGATAGTGAGGGATACCCAACTCCATTGTTTATTACAGTTAAAAAAGGACAAGGATGTTAGGAATGACAAGTTTTTTGATATTGACAATTTTCACCCGGATATCAAGAGTGCACCTGATTCAAACGATATTCGAGATACTTTCCTTGAGAATGAAGATTTAACACCGTTTGAGAGAGGAGTATATCTGTCCATGAAACAATCAGATATTCAGAAACGAGCCAGAAAATTATGAGTAAAAAGAACCTGACGACCAAAGGTGTAGCGAGTTTGTATTATCATATTTACGAAACAAATAAGAACTACCCATCCTATATGCATCTCATAAGTGTTTTTGTAAAAGATATTAAACATGCTAGATTAGATGACATTGCTTATATTTTACACCAATTGTTTATAAACAGAGACGACAAAGAGGGCAGGTTTAAGTTTTGGGCCTGTATCAAAAATAGATACTTGTCTGAAGATCACCTTTATAACGCATTATTTGAGTTAAAGGAAGATCCATGGAAGATAGACGAAGGAGATAAATTAGTTTTGGAGAGTGGGTTTGGTGGTAGGTTAATAGCATCTCCTGGGTCAAAGGACAATGTAGATGAAATCAATCGGGCAATTAAAAGCAAAAAGTATACTGTTTCCAAGGGTGGAGTCCCAAAATACTATCTAATGTCCATGTTATTCTTTCAAGATGAAAACAAATGCGATTTCATCAAGATTGTATGTGAACATTATAATGATGATTGGGAGCGAATCGCCGTTTTTTTTGATATTGTCTTAGTTATTATTGATAAAACAGACAACATGAGTTTGGAAATATTCAATGATGAGGCAGATAAACTCTATCACTTTGTAAAGCTACCAAAAGAACTGTACGCCATTTTCACTATCAATAGCAAAACAGACAACAAGAAGGGCAACAAAGGAACAGATGAGGAGAGCCAAGAGGACAGTGTAGAGGAATCTTCCGATGCGCAAGAATCCGAGACGGAGGAACATAGTGATAAGCAACAGACAGACAGTGATAAAGGAGAGAGCAGCGATAATGAGGACGATGACGGGGGTGGAAAAGGAGGGAGGGATGAAAGGGACACTGGGAGCCAACAGAGTATACCCGATGAGGAGGATAGTGGAAAAGGAGGGAGAGATGAAAGGGATGATGGGAGCCAACAGAGTATACCCGATGAGGAGGATAGTGAAAACGGGAGTTCAGGGGAAGAAGGAGGCGATAAAAACGAAAGTGGCTCTGATGAAGATATTCCAGATGACAAATACAATAAGGCTATCCCCATGGTCGATCTCACCAAGGAGGAACGGAAAACTATTCGTGATAGAATTGATGGAGGAGAAAATAATATTACAGTTTGTGTGCGATTTGAAATCAACATTACAAAGGGTGCATTGAGACGATTATTAGGAGACGAGTATCTCAATGATGAAGTTGTAAATGTATACTGTCAGATGTGTATCAGGGGAATGTCAAATAAAGATGACATTGGTTTTATCAATTCACACGACCCGAAGTATAAGAGGGGAAGGAATACTGGACGGATCGTACTTATAGTGAGAAATGTGAATAATATTCATTGGATATTGATATGTGTTGATACATTGTTCAAACAGATTATCACATTTGATTCACTCCGTTATGTCATCGAGGAAGAAGTAGCTGCATTGAGAGAGGCATATGGCAATAAGTATGAGATTATCTTACGAGACAAATCGATACCACGACAAAAAGATGGGTATAATTGTGGAGTGTTTGTGTGTATGTATTGCAATATTCTCTGTCTATACCTATCTGAATACCATGGCAAGATGATTCCACTCAATATATTCAAAGTTATAGATAAAATGGATTTAGAGAGGATGAGATCACAAATTCAATTAGATATCCTGAGAGATGCAGTATACCCAGCCAAGGCCAAGGAGGAGAAGGAGGCTGTTATCACTTTCAAATACGATGACACTATTGTTATCGAACATGAAGGGACTGAAAGGGAGATTGCCATAAAGAGTATCATCCATCAAGATGACGAGTTGGATATCACCTTAATGGACGATACCAAGATTGCCCCAGATGACACGTTCAGGAAGACAGACACCGTCGATTTTTTGACATTGACACAACGATTAGCTAAAAATGATATATTTATTGTTGGTGAGTATGATACCGAGGAAATCCAAGATAGTTATATTTTTGAGAAGGGTAGTCAGGTTAAATATCAATTAGTCAATGGACCGGAGAAGAAATCAGTCATATTAAAAATTATCAATGATTACGCCATCGAGTTTGAAGATGGTGATGAAACGAGCGAGATTAATGAGAAGATTGGGTTAGAAGGCGATATTAAGTCATTCATGCCAATCAGAGATCATTTGAATAAGGGGAGCACATTTATACCAACCGATACTCTCGAAGATAGAAGACGACGGTTAAGCGATTTGTCTTCTCCGCGTGCCCTCTCTGAAAAAATAAGGTTACTGGGTGCCGATAGAATTAGGTTACATCGAGTTGGGGGTACTGAAATACCAGTATTTCAAGTGAAGGAAATAACTATACTTCCTCCTTGGACACGTAAACCAACAAACACTGAGGGTGGAGTATGGTGTGATTTCATTGGTAATCTAGGTAGCAATAAGGAGTTAAAATCATACATAGAGACGCTTGTGAGTGAATACAGTGTTAATCGGAATAATGAAGGATACCCTAATTTTACTCGTGCTCTATTATATGCTGGCAAAAATACATACCAGGTTGCAATGAGTAATTTAACTCATATAACAGAAGACAAGATTAATGATTTGATAGAAGATGCAACTGGAGAAAAGGAGATTAAACTGGTGTGCACGTATCTGAAGACCATATTCTATTAGTTATAAATAGGTAGATAATAATCTAACCAACTCATTCGGTAAAACCTGTGTCAACCAGATTAAAGCATATTGACAAATGAGGTGGTTATCTTTTTTTTCAATCTCCTCGTAATTTCCTCCATATTGCAATAACAATCTGATCATTTCATTTCTATTGGCAAAATCCATCTCTAGATCAAGGGCACATTTCAACGGCGTTCGACCATTATTAGTTTTCAAATTCAAATCCGCTCCATTCTCTAATAATATCCTTACATTTTCCACTTTTCGATTCATAACATAAGAATACAACACACTTTGTCCCCAAATATCGACGTGATTGATATTTGCACCGACATTTATCAGCCCTTGTAAATATTCTACACCAACTATATTGAGGAGTGATAATTTGAAATGCATTGTTTTATTCACATCCAATC
>Ga0302191_10000810_pt1 | contig 20211 bp, 10 predicted proteins | sample II_Bog_E3_1_FD_198775 | JGI IMG/M metagenome (GOLD analysis project Ga0302191, IMG submission 198775) | Peat permafrost microbial communities from Stordalen Mire near Abisko, Sweden - II_Bog_E3_1 | ecosystem: Environmental > Terrestrial > Soil > Wetlands > Peat | place: Sweden: Abisko...
TTAAAAAATCTTATCCTTAAAAGAAGGTGTCATGGCAATAGTATATCCTATATGAATCATGAGTATAACCATTAGGATGATATTTAGCGATAAGAGAGAGGTGATTGAATATTAATAGAAAGAGTGGAAGGTGGGCCAAAAGAAGCATTCGTTGACATAGTAGATGTCAATAAGAAAAATTAAAATTTACCAAGGAAAGTATAATTTAATCAGAAGTGGGTGGTAGAATGTGTAAGTGGACGGATCTAATGAATTTAATATGTCTTGCTAAACGACTTCATTTCTCTCGGGTTTCATTTTTTAATGATCTAAACTACTTCCTTGCATTATCAATTAAACAAAAATCTATTCTTATTTTCAAATTACCAAAAAATTAGGCATACACTACTGCGGATAAATAGGAAAATAGTATTTTTTTCGTTGTATTTCTCTTGAGCTTTTGTGATTGTATTTTGAGCTATTTCCCAACTTTATTAATTAGATATTTTTTGTATTTCTTATGCTTTAGGCTTACAGAATTGTTGTGATATTTGTAAGTAGGAATTTTTTATTTTTTCACAATATATTTGATGAAGATTAATATTGTGAAAAAACTTTACAAATCAAAAGACAAAGTATAAGAAAATTAGAAAACTTAACAAATTTGGGAAATAATTGTATGAAAGTGGGAAATTGATGAAGATAAATGAGAAAAACCACTCACTAAAACTACGAATCGTATAATTGTTCAATTACTGACTAAAATAAATATTAAAAAATTATTCTTAGCAGAAATACTGCGTCTTTTAAATTCTGACATCGAGGGATGACTATATGTTGAAAGATAGTTTGATAATTATATTGTACTTATTTCATGGGATTTTTAACTGGGTCTATCATACCCAAGATGAACCCCTCTAGAGAGCTGTCGAAAATAATTCCATCTGGATGCATTATTTGCTATGAGAAACTTAACATCACAGATTATAAAGCAATGATCGTAGGTCCTTGTCAACATCTATTTTGTGAGGGCTGCGTAAATTCAGAAATTTTCAAGGATGAAGAAGTAGGTGACTGCCCCGAATGTGGTTAAAAAGTACATAAATCATTTGTACAACCAAGTAGGTTTTTTGGTTCAATATTTCAAACATTTTCATAATTGTAAAAATAGTAATTTGATTAAGATGAAATGGAAAGGAAAATTGCTCTTAAATTTGCAAAAAATAAGAACTATGAATGTTAAAGATGCCTAAACTTTTATGATTCTTAATAGAGGAAACCAGTCACTCTCTGTAAAAAGCAGCATATAGTCTGTAAAGAATGTCTACATGAATCCGAGTAATAGGCCTTCAAAAAATGTAAATGCCTCGAGCCTGATCGTTAGTAATTTTATATTAATGATTTGGTGATGAATGTATGCGATTTCATTGCAAAAACTCTCTACACAACCAAACTATCTTTCGCCTATAATGAAAAAATACTTTCACTTACAATCGATGAATCACTTTCCATTAAGGATGTTTTCCATTATCTTCAAGAATATGATTATATTTCTAAAGATCTTGAAATCAAACACTGTAAATTTGAAGTGAATGTCCTAAAGGGCTCATAAAAAAGGAAGATTGATGATGTGAAGAGAGAAATAAGAATTGATAGCATTAAGAGATAGTTGGGAATTTAGGAGTAAACTCTCACTATATCTATGGAATATGATGATGAGGCTAAATAAATGGGGGGTGAGGTTACTACGAGCTCCAAGGTTATCAATGACTTAGCCATCAAAATTGATAGCTTCCAATCTTAACAAAAATTTAGCATTATTAAATCTGATTTTGGAGAAGTTCACAAAGTGGAAAAATCCGAAATATATCCTACTTTCAAAAAATAAAAATAAATTTCGTCGTTACCCAAGAAATAGCCTAATTAATATAAATTCAATTCACGTTAATAATAAAAAAAAATATCAAAGGCAAATAAGTCATAGAAGATTTAGGTCTAAAGATAATAAATAAATTCAAAGTTTAATAATCCTTATCTTGCATCAAAAATTCGCTCAAAGGCGAGAGAGTAGCATGAAGAGGAAATATAACAAGAGTAAAATCCAATTAAATCAAAGCAAACACTCTATTAAGAGTCTCAAGTTCGTTCAAAATCAATATTAGCGAAACAAATGTAGATATCCTATCGTAAAAAATAAAAAATAGGCTAAAGATTGGAGGAAGAAATAGGAACTAAAATTGACGATAAAAAGATGTAAGAATTGGCTACAAAAGCCCCTCCCAATAAAAGAGATAAAATTTGGGAAAAGTTTCTTACAAATCATGATGCTAAAGAAGTAGATGAGGCCCTAATATGTTTTAAATGTGAAAAAATTATGAACAAATAATTTACTTAGGACGAACTAAACACCAGTAAGATCCTCGAGAAGCAGATAGACGAGTAGGCAGAGGCAGGCGCAAATAGTGCAAAGCCGACCAGGGCAGCCCTCCTCTCCATGATTCTTAAAATTTTGAAGACTGAACTTAATGATGGCAAAATCGAGGTCATTTTTACACCGAAATCAACAGATAGATCTAAACTCTCCCTAAAAACCATAACATCTCATTTCCTTAGCGACAGAGTTATTCTAAGATAAGTTTTGGATGAAGACCCAGAGTGTTATTTCTAGAAATTGAATGACTCGAACGAAGAATTAAAAAAATTTGTTGCAAAACAGAGAAAAAGAATATCTCAATCCTTTGGAGTTAGTTAGAACAGTTTAGTCTTCCATGATATTATCAAGGGCTCTAACATTTTGGTGATGAGCACCAACTAACCTGCAAATGTAGTGAGTCATTTGAAGGTCAACTTAAACAAAAAAATTTAATTTCATCCTTACTTCACAAGATTGTAACTGTCACCTGACGATTTTGATGAAAAAGGATGCATTAATTTCCTTAGCAATAAAAAGAGAGATAAAAGGGGTGGTTTGCCTTATTATCCGCCAATCAATTCAAGTCGCTATGGAATAAAAGTTTCAAACATTTTTGATAATGGAAACGATCAATGGCTGGGTATGGATGATCTACCTAGAGAATGGGCAGTTGCTTTTCATGGAGTTAAACACCCAAATGCAGCCTTTAAAAGTTATAAAAATGTAATTTAAAGCATTTTAAGCAGTCTCCACCGCTAATCAAAACATAAGTTCATAGTAGTCTAGAATATCAAGCAAGTACACTGCAATGACAATTGCATTAATAAAGAAGGATAGAAAGTAGGTGAAGGAGTCTATTTGACCCCATTCTTTGCTTAGGCATTACCCTACACCACAGTGATCGGAATTGGTAAAAAACAATATAATTTGGTCTTCCAGTGCAGGTTGAATCCTTAGAACATTAAGTTTTCAGCAGAAAACCAAAATATTTGGGTTGTGAATCGATCAGCAGATATTCGTCCCTATGGAATCGTGTTGATTGAACACATGAAAGGAAAACCATATCCTAGCCCCTTTACCCAGTTCGAAGAGAATTTTGACTACAACAAATATAAAGATTAGTTTTTGAAAAAACTCGCTTAATCAGGTTCATCACCAAAAAAATCTTTAAAATTTAACCCTTTGAGTAAATGATTTGAATTAATTATCCCATTAATATTTACCTGATTGAAATCAAACTTGGTTTTAAAAATTATCATATTAACATTGATGTTTTAATTTTGCCAGTCCATATATAGATTGGATTGATCTATAACTTTAATAATCTCAGATATAAACAACGAATATGCAGAATATTTTGATTCTCAAGAAGCTGTTCTATCACTTTTCAAATGTATTATGTTGTCTATAAATTATTAATACTTTAGATAATTTATGAATAAAGTGAGAATAGATTATCCTTATATAATTTTAAGGATTTATCTACAGGAAGATCACAAGTATAAAAGGAAAAATATATTAAATTTATAAGTATATGTTTATTAAATCTTATTTATAAAGTTAATTTAATAACCCAATAAAAATAATAAAAATAATAATTTGAATAACATCTGCTGGAAAGAAAAAATCAATATCAAATTATTCATTGCTTTAAAAAATGTAAACACTATTCCTGTTTTAATACAAGTAGGATTTATCTTTTTAAGTCCTATTTAATCTTTTATTAAGCCTATCAAATGTTTTATGATTCAAAGTTACTTATAATTAAATTTGGCATCATTACATACAATTATAAGATTTATCAACTCAACATAAAATTATTTTATTAAATTTTTGTTACATGGGCTGTTGCGGGAGTTCATCTTCTTAAAAACAAGGCGAAATTATTCATGCTAAAGACAGTAAACCTTTCGTTCCCTAAAAAGATAAAAATACAGGATCAATTCCACAGGAAATATGTCAATAAAAAGTTGGGCAAAATTCACTGAATGTTAATTCAAGTGAAATTGCAAGAACTAATTTAAATGGTAGGTAAATTTTTATCTCTGGAGGTCGATAATATCAAACTTTTTCTCAAATTGTCAATTAGGAACCTCCGATTTAATATCCGAAAGTTTCCATTCCACCAATTTGTACTAAATGAGTCAATGATCAAATTATTTACCTTTTATGTATATTTATAAAATTTCTCTCAATCCATTTGCAAAATACTATAAAAATATTTATAAATTTTAAGAATAGAGTTTATTAGATAATGCTTTTTTTTTAATTCAGATGTCTTAGAAACTAAATTTATTATAAATGAAATGGAAGGTTTTGCCGAGAGAATCATTTATTTATTTTTTCTTTCATATTATTTTTACTCTTAATATTTTAATGGAAATCAATTGCTTCAGTTTAGTCAACCACAGTATTTTTCAATATATAAATACTGACTAAAATTACTTATTGGTAGTAATAGTTTATGAATAACAGTCAAAGACAACTAAAGACAGAAAATTTCAAGACCTTCGACAAATATTATCTACTCCCTGAAGATAAAACCATCAAGAAGTGGATTGATACATTTTAGATACATCTTGAAGAAGAATCAATGAATTAACAATCTTAATTTTATTGCAAGTTTAGCAACAGACTCATTCTTCAAATCTTTTTAGTCTTGCTGGCAGGAAAATCCTTGCAGGATGATTTTATAAAATACTCTTTCGTTAAAAATATTTTGCCTCGTTATCAAAAAGTTTGGGAATATAACTGGGAGTAACTCACAATATAAAAAGTAAAGGAGTTGCATAAGTAACTAAAGTAAGACATTAAAAAATATAAGAACGATTATATGGATTTAAAAGAAGAGTCAATCTCGTAAATACTAGAAGAATTAAAAGCTAAAAGCAAACTATCATATATCATTGTCGACGAAAGAGAAGTTTGCTAAAAGAAAAATAATAACAAAGAGGAAATTCAGATAATTTAGTTTGATCTACCAAACTATTTTATTTTAGGGATTTTTCAAAGGCAGAAGCTAAAAATGGATTCATAAGAAGAAAAATAAGGAAAACAAAATTTAAATAATTCAAATTCAAAAATAATTCAAAAAGAAGTTGTTTTTATGAAGAACCTAAATTGTCATTTCTCGGTAATAAATAAAGAGGAAAAATAAAAAATTGGGTCTGCAAAACAAACAAATTCAATATGGGATCGACGATAAATATATTTTTCTCTATTTTTGAGCTTAATATTTTGCTTTATCTTCTTGACATAGCATAAATATTTGTGATTTCAGTTCAAACCATCATAAAGAATTTATTAACCTATCATTAATAGGACTCAAATTTTGCTCTATCCATATTTCATTAAATAAGATTAGTAGCCATTTGTTATATGAGATAATTTCCTATAATTTTTATTAATGATATGAATCAATGTGACAATCATCAAGAAGGAAATAATTTTCTCGACATTTGCAACTGCTCATCAATCTGTTGCAAATTAAGGCTTGGCTTCATCGGAGGATTTGAAATGATTTGTTGACCCTCAATAACTCCTGATCCTGATCTTTGATTCGGATATCTAGGAAATTCAACCCCGGGGTTACTATTTATAACTTGTTTATAAACTGGCTCTTGATATACACGCTCATAGTTTTGGACGGGCCCTGAATTAATATATGTTGGATTCTGGATTGGAGCCTGCTGATAAATAGGTTGAGAAGTATAATATTGTGGAGGTAACTGAGAAATTGGAGGGAGGACTTGCTGCTGAATTACTTTAGAGAACGGATTATTAGCATAAACCTGAGGGATGGAGCCTTAAGTAGGATTGTTGATTGTCATTGGCATAGACTGATAGTTTCCAGGCTGAATTTGAGGAATGGGCTGGCCATACGAATTATTTTGTCTAATAACTCTTGAATCTTTTTGTTTTTCTACCCTCAAATTCTGTAGCGAGACTGGAATTTCCTGTATTTGAAATTATTGAAGATCAATAATTGATTCTTCATATTTTTAAAGCCAAACAGCAAGTTATTAGCATCTAGCTCTCCTTTCAGCTTCTACTTGACACAACCCTTTAATAATAAGGATAAGAGCCTCGCTCAAGTTCGTACTACTTTATAGTTGTTGCAATTGTTCTTCGAGCTTACTATAGTTAAACTTGTTATTTTCAAGATAAAAATGTCTAGAATCGGATAAAGTAGCAGCATCCAAGCAAGTTAATCCCACAGAAAATGATTAATTCTCGGAAAAGTTGTCTGTTTCTTACAGTTTTCCATAGCTGATATCCTTCAGTTACTCAGGTGCTGGGTTAATTAGAAGTTACATAGGTAGGTGACTTATTTTTAAAATACTGTTTTTTGATAGTTAGTCTGTTCTCCTGGCCATGAATACTGAGTCGATACTCTAACCTGCCCCTCAGGGCTGATAAAAATATTTTAGGGCCTCACATCACCCAATTTTAATTTTCTTGAATGAAAAGTGTTGCCTGCCTGAATCATCGAATAGATTAGATACCACAGCTCTGGCTCTTCGAAATGTTTTCCTTCCATACTGCACCGATTGAAGATCTCATCGCTTAGAAGATAGGGATAGTATTTAAATTGAATCTGAATAATAAAAAGCTTACGGTTGCAATTCCTCCGCTCCCACAGAACTCAGTCTTTGTAAATTTTTGATTAATTGGAAGAAAGATGTTTTAGAATTATCCTATTTATTTAACTTTCTTATCCCATTTCTAAAATTAGCTTTAGTTGGGAAGTGGGATCGTAATTTATATTGAGCCTTCATCTTCCTCAGTGGGAACACTAATAATTTTCATGTTCGTGAATCTGGGATGCTTTATTGTCAAAATTTATTATTCGTTTTCTTGTTGAGTAGTGGCAGGTTTTTGCTGAGATGGACCCATTTTCAATATAAATCTTTTGTGAAAATATATATTAATAAAACATTAAATAAAATTTATCATTGAGTCTAATGATCTTATTTAAAATATTTCTTCTTTGGATAAATGGATAGTTGAGTTAAAATATCATTTTTAAAAAGAATCATTAACTTGCTAATAGTTTCCAAATAGATGTCAATGCTAGTAAATTATTTAGTCATAACTAAATAAATATGGAGTGTTTCGACAAAACAAAAGCATTTATTAATGGGGAATACATTTTTGATTATAAGAATAATTCCTTATTAATAGTAAGAGTCTTTATAAATTCATCAATCTCTTACAATTCATATCAAAATATATACTTTTTATTTCTTTTCTTATTTTCTCTGACTTCTCCATCATGTTCTTTAATATTTTAGACTTTTTATCTTTATAATTATAATTTGTGAGATTCGTTGACGAGTTAGACTCATGCGAGAAAGGATAAATAAACCTCAATATCAAGCGGACTTTAAAACTTTTAACAGTCAACAAAGTTGTATCGATGTCTTCTCGAAAGTTTAGTCACTCTTTCTTGAAAAATTCTTTAGATACAACATCTCAGATTATTTTTCTGACAATTTCAGTAGACTTGATGATTAGCAGCAGGTCAAGAATGGAAAAAATAAAAAATTGAATCAATTATCAGCTTTATCATTTGTAGTAAACAGATCTATTCAACTAAAATATTTTGAGTCAAAGATGAATGCTTTTTATTCATCTCGATCAAAATGCCAAGAAAGTGGAGAATTTTCATATTGCTTTCGCCACATTTATAGTAATGTTTAATAATCAGAGAATATTTAATTGAAAGAAAGAGAGTTAGTGGTGGTATAGGTCAAAATTAAAGCATAAATTCAAAAAATATAATGTTTACCCACTCTATTTTATAAAGAGCTTTAGTTATGTAGGTTGGAGAGTATGAACCAGCCATAGGGAGGTATCATTGATAAACTTAAAGCTTACAACAAAGAAGTTATTCACCTTTTCTTGGTATACTATGGAGATGTAAATTTTTATAATTTTAATAAACAAAACTATATTCCCACAAAAATAAACTTTTTCAATCACCAAGTACTTGTTAAAATTCATATATTTTACGTATCTAGAATAGCAATGCTGGAAACATTCAAAAAGATCAGTAAAATTTAACGTATGGATTATATCAACGATATTTTAATTCAGCTTTATGAATTTAAACGTGAAAAACTCAAGGCTAAAAAGAAAAAATAATCTTTGCAAAATGCAGAGCAAAAGTTACTTTAATCTAAACCTAAAAGAGATATATTAAAGATTATAAAGTGGACAGCCGTAGCTTCTGTTTCTGGGATTACTATTGGCACTCTCATTTTTAAATTATTTTTTTGATATTTTTAAATATTTTGAAACTTATTATGCAGCTAATAAAAGGCCATCTGATTTAATATAACAAAATAATATAAATGGCAAATATTTGATATCTAAGCTTTAGTCTTTCAATATTAATAAGCTAGCATATTTAAAATATAAGCTTATCATTGACTCAAAAGTATAATAGTTATTTTTGAGATTTTGAGGGCCGCTTTTTACTCAACTGGCTCATTTTCTTCAGTAATTGCTTTAGTAAAGAATATTTTGTTTTGTTTTTACGGTTTAAAATAAATGATATCATCATTAACATGCTTATGCAGAGTGTTAAGACGAGAAAAGCATTTCCCATCCAAATTACAAACACTTTTAAATCTTTAAAAAACTATTCGATATTTCCGATTTCCTCAGCAGTAATATTAGCAAAATTCATTTTCTATACATAAAAAAGATTATTGTATTTCGGTATTTTTGCTGGCACTTTGCTAATTGGTTAATTTTAACTTTAAAACCAGTACTATAAATATGAACATATTGCGTAACTCGTTTATTTATTTCCATCAACAGTCTTACCCTCTTTTTTCTCCACTTTTCCTGAAGGAATATCAGTTTATGGAAAGAGATATGTTTACTGACTTTCAATTCCTTGATATATTTCGAACACTTCATATGTATTTCTATAGAAAGCTGGCTTTGGATGCTATTACTATTAAATATCTAAATTATTTGGCTTTTCTTATTCCAATGGTAGACCTAGCTGCTTGCTCAAAGATTTGATTAAAACCTAAATGTTGAAAATAATACTTGCAACTCTATCTCTTTGGCATGAATTCGATTGCTCTAATCTAAAATAATAGTTTTCATTTTATTCAGCTCCTGGAGAATGATCAGAATTTTGTCGTTGACAATTTATTCTATAACTTCATTATTCAATTGCTATTTGATTTGTTCCCTCATCTTGCCATTTTGCATGATTACAAAGAATGTCAAGCCGATGATTAGAATCATACAAAATAAGGAGTCAAGATGTCTCCATTTAGCAAGTTTGGTTTTGTTGACTGTCTGTGCGTCACAATTATTAAGAGTCACGAAAATAAACTACATTGCAAGTAAATATAATGATATACTGAGGAATCCAATGATAAATCATGATTATAAATGATATTTTGTTATTTGATTTACAAGACAATTACATTTGTGTTTATCTATCTTATTTATTTATTGATAGAAAGTCATAGTTGAAAAATGAGATATTTGCATAAAATGATTCAGACCACTATGACTCATTGGTGATTTTTTTATAAATCGAGAAAATGGAAAATATAATTTTTGATTTAATGAAAATATTTAATATAAATTAATTCAATAGACTTTGGTGTGAAGGATGTCAACTAATCAATAAAATTGTAAGGAAAGCATCAATGCTCACCTTATTAATTTATCTTCTTTATTTATTGCATTATATTTCACTGACAAAATATATATTCTTGACTATCATTTAGCAATTTATTGCCATTACTGCATGCTATCTACTCAAATCTTAAATTTAATTATTTGCTGAGGTTTATTGTCATTTTCTAATTAAAGCAAGAATATCTCTTGTTATAAATGTATCATCAATAAAGGATCAAACAATATTAATATAATTATATGTATAGAATGGAATGACATCACAGGAAATAAGGCAATACGTTTTTGAAGTGCACACTTTTCATTGATTCAGGCACAGTCTTAAATATCTTGAACTCTTTCTCCCCAGTCTCTTTTACTTACATTATCGCAGCTAGGTTGTTGCAACGATAACAGTAGTTAGGGGCACTCCAAACTGTCACCAGATTTTTATTCTAAATATCATTTAACATACTTTAAACCAGTGAATGAAACCCTCTTGTACAAGCTGATGAGCTCTAGCAATAAGCTCAAGACCATTAATATGACAGAAATCGTTGGTAACTTTTGAGCCAAAGACCCATCCTGCTCCTCGAGCGTTAATGGCCCAATCTTCGATGTCCTAGGGGTCAGACCACATAAGATCACAGAAAGGACCTTCATGAGGAATTTATATCTTGCGGTCAATAGTTCTTACTTGGTCAATAGTTTTTATTTCAGGACTAAGTCCTCCATGAACACAAAGCACCTTGCCTAAATAGATAAATTGATACCATCTATGACAGCTCCAATGGGTAGATAGTCAAATACCTCAGTACAGTACTTCCAAGGATTTGGGTTACCATATTTGCGATTGATCTCATCATAGAACCCGTAGACAGTTGTAATTTGCCTGAGTAATCTTTGATTGTACCTCGATTCGTGGTTTCCCCTCAGCAAACAGATTCTTTCCGGGTATTTTACCTTGAGGCAGAGTAAATATTCAAAAGTTTCAACTGAATGATATCCCCTGTCCACAAAGTCACCAATGAACACATAGCAGGTTTGGTCAATTTGTCCTCCTGAATTTCGGTAGAGCTACCTGTTCGAAACAGTTCGAGTACATCGTAAAACTGGCCATGAACATCGCCACAGACTGTGATGGGGCTGGAAACAGGCTGTACATTTGATTCCTCCAAGAAAATTTACTTAGCCTTTTCGCAGATAATGCGTAGGTCCCTCTCATGAAGGCATTTGGCTTCAAGCAATTCAGCGAGGCACTGATCTATGTTCATTTGTCAAAGATCTAAAATTTTATTTGATATAATCTATTAGTTCATTAACAACATGAATTGATAAATCCAAAAACAAGTTTATTTGATTAATCTAAAAAATAGACCAGTTTTATATAAAATAATATGCACTTAATATACCTCTTCAAAGATCATGGGCTTTCTTGGATTTTTTTTCTTTAGTCTCATTGTTGGCTTTCGAAATTAGTTCTCCACTATCCTCAGGCTTCATATTCATGTTTATCACTTTTAACACTTAGTGGGAGGTTGATGCATCCAATGAAATTGTCATAGCTATCAAGCAAAATATAATTAATCCAACTGCTGAGTAAATCTTCATTTGCCTATGAACAATTACTAATACTACTATGATTATAATAAGATAAATTATATAAACCCTTTCAATGCTACTTCATTAAGCTGAGCTATAGACGATTCATCTAGGATTAAATATATTATTGATAATGATACTTTCTGATGGGTATCTTAGTATCTTTTAAATAGTATTCTTTTTCAATCTGAAGCAATAAAGATAAGTATCAACTAGCATGAATAATATCAAAAATATTAAGATAAGTATCATCAGACTACCACTTAGTGTTCAAATCCATATTAATAACATAAAATTGACAAGACATCAAATCTTCTTGACCATTAACATTTTATCAATAATCGACAGATAAGGATAAATGTAAAACCAAGATTCTAAAATATCTTCATTCCCAATAAACATTCAAAATATTAATAGCATTGACTTTTATTTCAAATGATAAAGCAGAAACAAGTTAAATATTTTATTATTGTAAAAAAATTAAAGTAAATATTTTCAATTTCAAAATATTTAGCAGCACTCCCCATCGACTTTTGCGCTTTGAGTGTGAACTATATATTTTGATGAACTTTTTTTGTTCTTCCCTTTAAGATCATTGCCTAAACTATACTCGAAGACATCATTATTTTTTATGTCGAACTTTATACTTTTAACGCTTTTCATTTCCTCTCCTTATTCTTCCTATCTCTTTATCTTTTTTTCGGAGCAATTTTTTAGACATTTTCTCGTACTCGTATTTAAATCATGATGATGAATATCGGGAGAGAATTGAATGTTCTTATTTTCGCCAGTTTTAGATCTTTTGTGCTTAAATAACTTTTCCACATTGGGATCAATAACAAGTATGTCTGTATCGATAATTTTATGTGAAGAATGAATGTTCATTTGAACTTTTTTGATTTCGCCTTCCTCTCCAAGTTTAGTTGATTTAAAAATTCCTTTACTATTATTATTCATCGAAGAAATTACTAATATTCGTAAAATATATACACAAAATCAAATGGAAGCAAAAAATGTGGATATATAATTTTCAATAAAAGATTAAATTAAATGGTCAATTATGATGAGGTATTTTCAAAAATTAAGTGCAAAGTCCGAACTATATCTACTTAAAGAAATTATATTTCAGCTTAAATATAAAACATAATCGCTCATCATACATTCTCATCACTTATCATATTTCGCTTATGTTACTATTTCTTAAGAGAAAGTTTGTGAGCACATTACTTTTATTTAAGTCTAAAAAATTATTTTTGCCCATTATTAGAGCACTTTCAACAATCCTATCATTCATGTTTAACATACCGCTGTACTTCCATTTAGTGGCCATTAACTTGAAATGAGTCTCTATTTGTCTCATACACATTGGATTATTTTAAAGTTCAACCATTTTACAGTCAATGAGAATATTTTCAATAATGTCAAAATCCTTTCTTGATATTTTGAGAACATCTTTACTACAGATACTCAGATATCTACTGATTCCATCAAGAATGATAGCCTCTTAGCCGATCTTCAAAGATCTATTTTTCCCAACTCCGTATATTTCCTTGAACCCTTTTTCAATTTAATTCAAAGGATATATTCTAGAATTACTATAAGGTATTTAGGCTGAATGGTGATCATTAACGGGGACATATATTTCAATTTTATCTTCATGATGAAGACAGTCTTTCCATGAATGAATAATTTTGGGATTAACAGTTTTCTCTTTTCCAAATACATATTAATAAACAATTTAAGATTGACCAATTATTTTGTCGTAGACTCTAAATTCAGGATGCTTAAATTTAGATTCTGTACTTTAATGCTATTCAGGATTTGATTGAATGTCAAATAGCTCAGAACTGATTGAATTTAGTTTATTTTTTTGACTTGCGTTGTTCTTTTTGCGATTAATCGTACTATTCAATGGATTTATTGGTGTTACTTATCGTGAATTCATAAAGCTACTTAATCCCAACAAATTTGAAACCTCAGAATCGCTTTGGATTTAGGAAAGATGCTATTGAATTCTTTTTTTTGCTGTAGTCAGAAGACGAGGTTCTTCCATTAATTACGGCTATTCTATCAATTTCTTCTTTCGAAATGAAATCTTGGTTCTTAAACCTAATCCTGGCAATAATTTAATTTCCTAAGAATCAGTTTGCTTAGGGTTACTCTTTAAATTTCGAAGAGTGGAGTAATCCAAACTTACATACTTCATACCATTTGGAGTTTTATAAGCACTTTTTCTATGTTCACTTTAACTCTTCTAATTGTTTTAAGTTGTCATTATTAATTTTATTTTACAAATAAACTTTGTTAAACTCTTATACTTTGAAAATATTAACAAAAATAGTAAGACAAATCAAAAGTCAGCCTCCATCTTTAAAACTGAAGCCGTTGAAATTCTGCTGGACATATGTCTGCTATGCGTCCTGGAGGTAAATGTATTATTTCTGGAAGTCAGTTGATCACAATTTATTTTAGGGGCTTCACTAAATTTTTATAAATCATGCATTTACCTTTTCTCTTTTCTCATCAAATAATTCTTTAGTAAATTCTGACTTAATTTTTATCCAAAACTCATCTTCTATTCATCACAGATATTAAGTGATTTGGAGGGGATCAATAGACCCTTTTGAATAAATGCACCCCTATTTGTTTGTTTTATATCGAGCATCACAAATTCTTCCTTTTTGTTACGATATTTTTCGAATACCTTTTGTTTTACTTTTAGGTACTATTCATCATAAGGAACTGAAGGGTCAAAATATCCTTTGGTATTGAAAACAACAGGCCTGATATTTTCTTCGTCAGCTTATTTAGTTTTTTTTCTAGAGCTGATACTTTTGGCTGGTCGAGGCAGTGAAGGTCGGATTCTAATCATTTTGTCTTTAAAAAATAATAAATTTAATTATTGAGAGAGTTAAAATTATTGACAATTAAAATGAATTTATTAACAGAATAATTTTTTGAAATTTTAAAGTATGACATTATTAATAAGACCAATGCAAATAATCAGCACTAATATGAGTCGTAGTTGACATAAGGAACGACAAGAGGACCTGCCCTACACTTAGGCAGTATAAACTATATATAATTTAGGCTATCTATTCCGATGGATATTTTTGTGAATAGATTAGATTCTGTAGCTTAGGCTGAGATATTTTAACTTTATCTCATAGATTATATGAAAGACTAAGTGCTCTCTATAATCTAACTTTCTTTCGAGTTCTGTTTTTTTCTTCTTTTTCTTTTTGAAACTTTTATGATGCTTGATCTCGTGTTGTGAGTTGCAACCCACTCCTCTTATGAAGTTTATTCCAGATTATTTTCAGGATCTTTAAGGAGATCTTTTAAAGTAACTATTTTACCAGAATTGTAATTGTAATCCTATAACTCTGACTCTATTTTTGTTTTCAATTTAACATCTTTGCTTCTCTAATTGCTATCTGCAGTTTCAGATATTGGGGCATTCTATTTTTTATAATTTTCTGCCATATTTGGATGTAAATCAACTTAATTGAAAATTAAGGCTCTCTCTTTTTCTAGTGTCTATGGTCGACTGCGAAGACTAGATGGCACCTCTTATTTCAGAATACATCCTCCCATAAGAATAAATAAATTAAATGAATCTAGTAATATATCCTGATGAAATTAAATGAAAAAAAAAGTCTATTAACTTCCCCAATAATTTTGCCATTGCCAATATTTCTCTCTTCCCTGAATTGAAAAATAATTATAAATAATTTGATACTATACTCATAAATATCGAGATGGGTAATATCTGCAAAGTGTAATAACAAGAAAGCCGACTTGAAATGATAGGATCCTTCAATGAAGGCCTTGAAAACAATCTACTTGTACAGCTATTATCTCATACAGTTATATAAAAATGATATTCCTCAAAAATAATTTGCAGTTAAAAGCTAGCATCAACCTCAACTTAATTCGAAGGTCAATTAAGTCTTAAAAAAAGAACTCGAAAAATGTACTAACAAAGCAATATAGAATATTTTATGGAGATTTAAAATCTAAAAGGAAATTAGCTTCCCACTTTTTACATCATTAGCAAACAGATCTATTATCAGGGAGAATGGAAAAAAAAAGTTCCTCATGGAAAAGGAAAGATATATTTTTAAAATGGAAGCTACTTCGAAGGATATTTCGATGAAGGAGAAGCATTCTGCAAAAATGGAATCTTAATATTTGTAGATGGTTCATTTTATCGTGGTGAAATACAGCATTCAGCTTTGGAGGGAAGAAAAGGTAGATTCTCTTCAGAAACTGTCACTTATGAAGGATAATGGAAAAGTAATAAACCTCACGGCTATGGAAAATAAATCTTTGCCGATGGAAATATCTATTAAGGAAATTTTGTTGATGGCTTAAAATAGGGTGAGGGTACATTTACCTGGAGCGATGGCAGAATTTATAAGGGGCAATTTTTACAGGGATTTATGCATGGAAAAGGTAAATTTTATCGAGGAAACGATGAAATTTTTGAAGGGACTTTTTTTCATAATAAAAAGCACGGACAGGGGAAAGTTAAAACATTATATGGTGAGTATGAAGGATAATTTTAAAATGGAGAATTGTCTGGCATAGGAGTATTTAAGTGGAATGGCGACAATGAAAAAATATACGAGGGAAATTTTAGAAACGGAAAAATGCATGGTGAGGGTCGTTTAACATTTTCCAGTGGACAAATGGTTAAAGGAATTTGGTAGAACGGAGAAAACATTTAGATAACTTAATTCTTAAAATTAAAATCCAAAGGATGATTTTATTCTGATTATTGATAATTATTTATTGAATAAATTTTCCCGAATAAATCAATTTCCCGATGTAGCTTATTTATTAGCGAAATAGCTTCTTGAGAGAGTGTTCTTTGTTTTATCTCTTTGCTTTTGGCAGTCAGAACAATACCACTTTTAGGGAAGATTTTTTTATTCGATGCAAACGGTGTGGAACCACTACCTTTAGCAATAAGGATTTTAGCATGCTACCATCTATCCAAAGGAACCTCTTCCACAGTAACAATATTGGGGATCTTTCATATCATAGTAAAAATCTTATTTTGGTTTAGGTCCGGTTGTCTTGGTAGCTTCTAACTTTAATTTTTTTCTTCTCATGATTTCTTCCTCAGGTTTATCCTTATATTTGCTCCTAAGTTCAGCAGCTAACATCTATTGATATTATGCTACCTCATGACTTAATTGATCTGCTACTTCCTTCTTTTATTTGCTATACCCAAACAATTCCTTTTGTTTTTTCTGAATGGACTAAAGCTCACTTTTCATTACATCTGGTAATGTAGTAATTTTTTTATCTCTCAGCTATTTAACTTGAGAAAGAAATGTATTTTGTTGTGTGATGAGACTTGCTTGAATATTTTAAACTCTCTTGTCTAGTTTACGAATCAACCTTAGAAGACGGTTAATGTCATTGGGCACAGTTATCAATTTGTCCATAAAATCATCAAGATAGGTATTTGCCATGATAAATCTGTATGGATATAAATTTAAAAATATTATAGAGATGAGATTCTGTTTCGGATATAAATACAAGAAGCAAGTAACGTTATTTTAATTGATATTCAAGATTACGAGCAAGTATTAATTATTATCTATGTTCTAAATGTTAATCAATAGCTTCCATTTTATGAAATCTAAACTCAGCTTCGTGACTCAGTTATAGAGGATTTGAAGGTTGCTTTCAGTAATTGGTAACTGACTCATAGGGCATTTTCTTTCTCTTTTAACATAATCGTTAATGCAATCAAAACAGTACACATATCCAGTCGTTCGAACCATAGTTGCGTTCTTTATTTCTTTGGTACATATTGGGCATCTTCCTTATTGATCCAAATCGTCATCATTAGTTGGAGCTTACACTTAACAATCATCATCTTTAATTTTATTCAGCTGTCTTCCTTTTTTCTGACTAAAATACCATGTAAGAACTTTATGTCCCATTAAAATGATAAGCAGTCCTGGTTTTTTAAATAATTCCAATAACGGATATTTAGCTTCTTCCCTTCTTTCCTTATGGCCTAAGTGAGCATGATCCAGATGATACATCAAATGATAGTACTAATCTTTTTCTTTCTGAACGTATAAGTATCGAAATTTATACAAAATTTGAATAATTCCAACCACTGTATAGATAAAGGGATATATAGTTTTAAATATTTTTTTTAATAACGTAATCCTTTTACCGTCTATTTAGTCAGCTACTATTTAATTATAGAAAAGCTCCATTTTGGTTGTAATATAAGGAACGATTGCCCAGATAAGGGCACTTTTTAAAGCCATTATTTTAGAATTAGTTCCCATCTTTCTTTCCAACTCATAAAAATTTTATGCGTAAGTTGCCTTGTGAATCGCGAGATAGTAGAAATCTTTTAGAAAATCAATGATTGTTGAAATTTCGAGGGAATGATACCTGAGTCCTATAAGAGAAGGGTATGCATTAATAATAGCGTTAATAAAATAGCTGATTCCAGTTCTAAGATACTCCTGTAGGATATCTACCTCCATATACTAAAAGAAATGCAGCCGATCTTTGCTGGCAACAATACTTTCCATGCACTTGTCACAAATAAAGAATTAATTATTACATTAGTTGTTTAAATTAAACTTAAGAATGATATATGCTATTTAATGGTGCGATAAAGCAGTTTGATTGCAATATTCAGATTAAAATGAGACCTATTTTATTATTTGAATTAATATATATTCTTTGAATTTTCCACATGTTAGAATTCTACTGAGTCGTTTTTTTAAATTCATAATTTGCATATATTAGGCTTAATGGTTAATCAGATGCACAAAGGAAAAACAGTGATCTAATGGTAATTTAACATCTATTAATAGAAAATTAGGCAATGCATGAGATAATAACAATTTGTATGAAAAGTATTACATTATACTATTAAGATAATGTCCTTATTTAAGATAAAAAAGACAAAAGGCTGAAGATGCTGAATTTAAATAATATATTGATCAACTTAAAAGGGCATATAACATCTCAAATTACAAATCTCTTTGGTTTAATAAAGGATAGGAAATTCAACCCCTTGCTGCTTATCGCCTGGAAACTGATGGATATGATGTCAAATGCGTAATAATAGAAGTAGACAAGGAGAAGGCTCATAACTTAAAATTTGCCCTTATTTGTCCATAGTTAGATGAATAAATTGAATAAGGCATGCTGAAAAATTTAATATTTGTTTATTGCAAATAAAGACGGCAGGATAAATTATAACAAATTATCCCCATCATGGTGAGAATCTAGAAAAATGAGGCAATTATAGAGGAGGGCATTTTTAATTTCACTGTTAATATTAACTGCATTATCAAGATGAACATGCAGCTGATCAGTAAAGCAAACAAATGATTGATTAAATATAATGATTATGCTCTTGCTTTCTTCTCTATGCATTGATTTTGCAATATAAATGATTTTGATATATTGATTTTGCTATCAAAATCAGCTCATTTATAAAGGAATTAAAAAATACTATAAAAATTGATTTCTGTATAAGTATAAAAGAATATATTTAAAAATACTAGCAAGATAGTTTAATTCAAATCTGTTATTTTTAAGAGACAAAGATTTTTATAATCGTAAATACTATGCATAATAAAATATCGAAAGCCCTTTGAGTCAAACGCCAATAAATCATAAATCTGAAAAGATCCAATTTATTCAGAGCCATACTTTCCTATTTTTTTATTAATACATAATAGCGATAAAATTATTGTTGATATTGTTTGATTCTATTATAAGAAATGCTTGAAATATTATTCAACTTTAAAGTTCTTAATAAATAATAAATGGGAAACTGTATTAACTCTCAATAAAAAAAGAAAGAAGGTAATCCTCCAGTCCAGCAACTTCAATAATCAATAATCTGTATCCCTGGATTCGAAGCCCCGAAAAAATATATGGAAAAGCAGCCCAGCAATGATTCATTGACGAAACCTTCTTCGATATAGTTTTTACCGAAGGAATAACCAGTGCCTGCAAGAAATTGGTTAAATCCAAATGAAACTAATTTTAAGTATACGTAATCAGTGACATTTAATCAAAGCATAGAGATAAAATGATATGCCCAAAATTTTATTTTAATAAATGTTTATTCTTTTACAAGTAAAATAGCTTATGGCTCTTTTCAAGCCAAAATAAAAAATCAAAGAAAAACATATGAGAAACTTTGGATCAATATTAGATGTAGCTAATATTTGAATTTTTAGTCTGTAAATATTAAATATGTCCACTAACCCATAAAAATATCTTGGCCAATCCAATCATAAATAGATTAGATAAACTTGCCTTCTAACAATGAATTATTAAAGATATGGCCAATATAGGAAAAACTACTATGGAAAAAATATTTAATTTTTAGATAGATATTGATGTTTTAATATCTGGATATTTACTGCAAGATCATATAGATAAATGCTCATGATCTGTTAAATTAGATAAAAAGCAAACATAACAAATAATAGCAATGGAGAATTAATACAACAACATAATACAAAATAATAATTGCTGAAATTAATACAATTAGATTA
>Ga0302191_10000827_pt1 | contig 20049 bp, 20 predicted proteins | sample II_Bog_E3_1_FD_198775 | JGI IMG/M metagenome (GOLD analysis project Ga0302191, IMG submission 198775) | Peat permafrost microbial communities from Stordalen Mire near Abisko, Sweden - II_Bog_E3_1 | ecosystem: Environmental > Terrestrial > Soil > Wetlands > Peat | place: Sweden: Abisko...
TTATTTTTCCTGTTATCGCTCTGTTATTTCCCTGTTATTATTTGGGTCTTTTCGACAGTGAAACCGGGTTAATTTCCTACTTTTTAATCAGCTCTTCGGCAAAATTTTTCACATTTACACCGTCAAAATTGCCGGAGCTCATCAAAAGCAAATTGGTATTTTTCCATTCCATTTGCTTTAGAGAGTCAGTCATTTTTACAGAATCAGTATAAACCTCCACACTGCCGCCAAAATAATTTTTCACTTCGTCGGCGCTAATAGCAGGGAGCCGTTTATGTTCCAACACATGCGGGTTAAAATAAACCTTGCGTACATCGGCCTTATCCATAGCTCCTTTATATTCTTTCAAAAACTCTTTTGTAAGGCTGCTAAAGGTATGCAGTTCCATACAAGCAACTAATTTCCTTGCCGGGAATTGCTCCTTTACCGCTTGTATGGTAGCTACTAATTTAGAAGGGGAATGTGCAAAATCCCAATAAATATTACATGCTTCATTGCGCGCGACTAACTGCAATCTCCTGGCTGCTCCTTTAAAATTGGAAATAGCCTCTGCAAATTCCTTCTCGGTAATTCCGAGCATGAGGCATACCTCCCATGCTCCGCCCATATTGAGCAAATTGTGTTTTCCAAAAACTTCAAGCCGTGTATCACCTGCTTCGCCCTTCAGATAAGTCACCCCGTTCTTCACATAATTAATGAGCGTATTATAGGGAAGCAGGTTAACTCCGCCACGGACAAAAGATGTGAGCTTTTTCACCTCTTCATCCTCCTCACAATAAATGAGTGAGCCATTGTCAGGAAGTTCTTTCACAAAGTTTTCAAACTGCTCCACATAGCTGCGATAGGTAGGAAAAACGTTAATATGATCCCATGCAACACCCGATATTAGAGCAATATCTGGCTTATAAAGAAGAAACTTAGGCCTTCTGTCTAATGCAGATGCAAGGTATTCATCTCCTTCAAATATGGCAACAGGGGCATCATCCGAAAGCTTTAAGCTGGTTTCAAATCCTTCCAACGCAGCACCCGCCAAATAATCAAAGTTCTTATTGTGATACTTTAATACATGCAGAATCATGGCTGTAATAGTTGTCTTGCCATGGCTGCCGGCAATTACCACCCTCGTTTTGTTTTTGGTCTGTTCATATAAATATTCAGGATAAGAATATATGCGTATCCCTAATTCCTGTGCCTTTATCAATTCCGGGTTATCGAGCCTGGCATGCATACCAAGAATAACCGCATCCAGATCAGGAGTAATCCGGCTAATATCCCATCCATCCGAAGTGGGCAATAGTCCGTAACGCTGCAAATTACTTTTAGCCGGATCTACAATTTCATCGTCGGAACCGGTGATTTTTATTCCTTTTTTATGCAGGGCAATCGCCAGATTGTGCATGGCACTCCCCCCGACGGCTATTAAGTGTACTTTCATAACATTAATTTAATATTGATTAGCCCCAAAAATAAATTTAACTTTGGGCGCATTAAAATTATGGAATTATACAGCATACATACCGGAAATTTTAAATTAGATGGGGGAGCCATGTTTGGCGTAGTCCCAAAATCAATGTGGAATAAGCTAAACCCGGCAGATGAAAACAACATGTGCAGTTGGGCTATGCGCTGCCTTTTGGTGCAGGATGGCAAGCGTTTGATATTGATAGATACCGGTATGGGAAACAAACAGGATGCGAAATTCTTCGGTCATTATTACCTGCATGGGGACGACACACTTGAAAAGTCACTTGCAGCCCATAGATTTACTACCGATGATATTACCGATGTGTTCCTTACTCACCTGCATTTTGACCATTGCGGAGGAAGCATTAAATGGAATGCCGACCGAACCGGATACATTCCTGCATTTAAAAATGCTATATACTGGAGCAATCCCTTGCACTGGGAATGGGCAGTAAAACCCAATGCCCGTGAAAAAGCAAGCTTCCTCAAAGAAAATATTTTGCCTATACAAGAAAGCGGTCAATTGCAAATGATAAAGGGAAACGGAGAAACGCAACTTCCTTTTTCCGCTCTATATGTTCACGGGCACACGGAATCTATGATGCTCCCAAAGATTATCTACAAAAACCGACCTGTGGTTTTTTGCGCAGACTTGTTACCGGCTCGCTGGCATATACCTCTCCCCTATGTTATGGCTTACGATGTAAGACCACTGGAATCTCTAAAAGAAAAAGAAAGGCTCTTGACGGAGTTTGTAAATACTAATACAATCTTATTTTTTGAACACGATCCGGGTGCAGAATGCGGTACATTGATACAGACAGAACGAGGTGTTGCACTGGATCAGATCCATACTTTAAAAGAGTTTTTTAGTTAATCTTATTTCTCCGTTAAGAAGTATTTAGGCAAACAGAATCATGTTACGCGACAAAAAATCAGCATACGCAAAATGGGCAGACTGGGTAGTACTGCTGATGATTTTGGTTGGACTTTTCTCCCTGCTGAAGCTGGCATACTATGCACCACCTGCTGCCAAGTCAACACCCATTTCTTTAGGGTTGAGATATATCCCTTATTATGCCTGGCGTTCCATGTTCCGAATGATAGTGGCGTATCTTTTGTCTATACTTTTTTCGATATTTTATGGCTATGCGGCGGCAAGAAATAAAACCAATGAAAAAATATTATTACCAATTCTCGATATTTTACAAAGCACGCCTATTCTTACTTTTCTACCCTTTTTGTATTTTGGTTTTTCAGCCATACTACCCCAGAATGTTGCCCTTGAAATAACTGCCATTTTGCTCATCTTCACCAGCCAGGCATGGAATATGACATTTGCGTGGTACCAATCACTTACCACCATACCTAAAGAACTGCGCGAGGCTTCCAACATTTTCCTGCTTAATCCCTGGATGCGGTTTAAAAAACTTGAACTGCCATTTGGCTTTGTAAGTCTTGTATGGAACAGTATTATGAGTTGGTCAGCAGGTTGGTTTTACCTTATTGCGGCTGAAATGCTGACAGCAGGAAGCAAAAATTTTGAATTGATAGGATTGGGGAGTTATATGTCAGAGGCATCCAATCATGACGATATCAAAGCCCTGCTGATTGGCATCCTCACCCTCATAATTATTATAATTATTCTTGACCAGTTTCTTTGGAGGCCTTTATTGTCATGGTCTAAAAAGTTTAACCTCGAGATGGTGAGCGCTGGAGTAGAAACAGAAACCGCATCATGGTTTTATCCCGTTTTGCGTCAGTCAAAAATTATTCTTTGGCTTGAAGCAAAGATACTAAAACCGCTGACTGCCATACTGGACAAATATTTTAACGGGAGACTCTCTAAAAAGAAACTGGTAATAATAAGAGAGGATGCACCGGCGAATAAAAAGGTGTTGATTGGAATTGGCATTGTGCTGGGGCTGGCATTATTATTTGGCACCGAAAGGATGTTTGCATTTTTGAGTACAATACATGCAGCACAATACTGGTATATATGCAAAGCAGCCGTTGCCACCACGCTACGGGTATTTGCAGCATTGGGCATTTCCCTGTTATGGACGATTCCGGTGGGGGTATTGATAGGAAGCAATAAGCGAGCTGCACTGGTACTGCAACCCCTGATACAAGTTGCCTCATCGGTTCCTCCTTCCGCATTTTTCCCCTTATTGGTATTGTTTTTCATTAAATTACCATTCGGGATAAATATTGCGGCTGTTGTATTAATGATACTTGGTACATCTTGGTATTTATTATTCAATGTAATTGCAGGAGTGGCAACCATTCCTCAGGATTTGAGATACACGGCATCCCTTATGCGCCTGAAAAAATGGAATTATTGGAAAACACTTATACTTCCGGCCCTTTTCCCGTTTATAATTACAGGTTCAATTACCGCATCAGGTGGCGCCTGGAATGCCAGTATTTTAGCCGAATATACTGTCACTCACGATAAGACATATTCTACTATCGGGCTTGGTTCTATTGTTGCAGATGCCAATGCCACCAGCAATTATCCCATGCTTTTTGTTGCCACGTTTGTGATGATTGTAATTGTAACCTGCATTAATCGTTTTGGGTGGAGAAGGCTTTATGCATTGGCAAAAGAAAAATATAAAATGGAATAAATTCTTAAATTAGCATTTTATGGACGGTAAACAAAAAATATTGGAATTAGCAGATATCTCTCAGGTATACCTTACCCGGCAATATCGTTTTACTGCGTTAAAGCACATCAACATGACCCTTGAATCGGGTGATTTTGTTGCTTTGCTGGGGCCATCCGGATGCGGTAAAAGCACACTTCTCCGCATTATTACCGGCCTACAACAGCCTACTACGGGCCAGGTTATCTATAAAGATGTTCCACTGCAAGGCATCAATGAAAATGCAACTATCGTATTCCAAACATTTGCATTATTCCCATGGCTTTCCGTTCTTCAAAACGTAGAATTGGCATTGGAGGCTAGGGGATTGCCTAAAAACATGCGTACACCTAGAGCTTTGGATTTATTAGACAGGGTTGGCTTGGATGGTTTTGAAAGTGCTTATCCAAGAGAATTGTCAGGAGGAATGCGCCAAAAGGTTGGTTTTGCCCGAGCCATGGCTGTGGAGCCGGAATTATTGTGTTTAGATGAACCTTTTTCTGCATTGGATGTATTGAGCGCAGAATCGTTGCGTAGTGACTTGATGGAATTGTGGCTGGAAGGAAAAATTCCTTGCAAAGCTATTTTACTGGTAACGCATAATATTGAGGAAGCAGTAACACTTGCCGATCGCATTATTGTTATGGAAAAAGATCCGGGCCGTATGGTAAAAGAAATTAAAGTGGACCTGAAGCATCCCCGTGATCCGCAGTCACCTGCATTTCAACGGTACATGGATGAAATATACGAGGCCCTGGCTGGTAAAACCAAAGCAAGGGCAATTGAGGCAGGTGGTGCACCGGGAGAATCAGGAAGTATTCGTCTTTTACCGCATGTGGTAGTGAATTCAGTTGCAACATTTTTAGAATATTCCTATACCCACACTTCTAATACTACCGATATTTTCCGCCTTGCCGATGAATTGGGAATTGATGCGGATGAAACTCTGCAATTAACAGAATCCGCAGAAATTCTCGGATTTGCCACGGTTGATAAAGGGGATATCACCATCACTCCTTCCGGCAAAGATTTTGTGGATGCAGATATTCTGTTAAGAAAGGAAATATTTGCTAAGGCGGTTATGGAATTACCGATATTTAAATGGATGGTTTCACTCATTCAAAAATCAGCCAAAAAAAGGCTTCACAGGGAGATTATTTTAGGAGCGCTTGAACTTGAGTTTCCCGAAAAGCAAGCCAACAGGTTACTTGATACGCTTATCAACTGGGGACGTTATGGTGAAGTTATTTCGTATGATGACAATACCGAATTCATCTATTCGGAAGCTTCTCAATTCGCAAAAAAAGACTAATTGAAGGTGGCAAATAACCGGAATAATAATACGATTGAAGCCGGTGAAAGGAGGAAGGCCAAGCCAATGCTTTTTTCGCTCTGCATGAACCTACTATTTGCCATCGGAAAAGGGATTGCTGCTTTCTTCGGCAATTCCAATGCCCTGATGGCAGATGCCGGAGAATCAATGGCAGATGTGCTTACCTCCCTTATTGTTTGGATCGGAATCAGAACTTCTATAAAAGGCCCTGACGAAGATCATCCGTATGGTCATGGAAAAGCCGAACCCCTGGCATCTATTGCCGTTGCAACGTTCCTGATGATTGCATCCATACTAATTGCCAGCAGAGGAGTGGAAAGGCTTTGGACTCCCCCTCAAAAACCGGAAATTTTTACCCTATGGGTATTGATTGCTGCTATTATTTTTAAAGAGTTAATCTATCGTTATTTACGCTACAAGGGGAAGGATGTAAAAAGCAATGCTATGTTGGCAGAAGCTACGCACAACCGTAGTGATGCCATAACTTCTTTTATGGCCCTGATAGGTATTTCCATTTCCATTTATGCAGGACCAAAATATATAGCAGCCGATGCCTATTCCTCTCTCATTGCATCGGTAATAATTGCCTATAATTCCATCCGGATATTTCGGCCTGCATTTGATGAGATTATGGATGCAGCACCATCCCGCGAAATAATAGAAAAAATAAAATCGATAGCTGAAAAAGTGGACAGGGTGAACGAAGTGGAAAAATGCCAGGTACGTAAAATGGGAATGAAATACCTGGTGGATATGCATGTGGTGGTGAATGGAAATTTATCTGTTATAGAAGGGCATGATATATCGCATAATGTAAAGGATGCTATCCGCGGAAGCCTGCCGGAGGTTTCAGATGTATTAATACATATTGAACCGACTAAATAAACGCACAACTGAAAGCTAAGGCATACATATACTATCTTCTGGGAGGAATAATAGTTTTAGCTTTTCTATTTATTTCAGCAAACCGCCAGGGAGATTTATTTATTTATGAATCGGCCAGCAGAGATATTTTATCGGGAAAGGATGCATATTTTATAAGCTATGTGGATGGATTTCGCTACTATTATTCCACCTTATTTGCCCTTCTTATCTATCCAATAACATTTCTGCCTAATTATTTAGGCAACTTGCTTTGGCTTGGGATAAACGCCTTTTTTTTATACCGAACAGCCATCTTACTCCTCCGCTACTTTGACCTTACCATTCTGACACAAAAACAGAAACTGATTTTTTTTGCTTTGTCTTTTGTATTTTCTTTACGATTCATACTTTCCAATTTTCACAACCAACAAATAACTATTTGCATACTGTATCTTTCGCTGGAAGGATTACGATTTATCTTTTCCGGAAATAAACTTGCCGGGGCCTTGCTAATAGCATTAGGAATAAATATAAAAATTCTACCGGTTGTACTTCTACCCTACTTATTATATCGCAGGGAGTTTACAGCCTCGTTCTTAATCCTAGTTTTCTATATAACCCTGCTTTTTATTCCCGGATTTATTTTAGGATTCACCCAAAACAATACGCTCATTTCCAGTTGGTGGAAACTCATAAACCCTTCTAATACTATTCATAACCTGGACGTGGATGAGCGAAGCTTTCACAGTCTTTCAACCTTGCTTGCTACCCTGTTAGTCGAGAATATTCCGGATAAGTTTGCCTTGCATATCCGCAGAAATATTATGGATATAAGTTACGAGCACCTTGTTCTTATCCTGAATATTACCAGGGCGCTATTAATTCTCTTTTGCTTTTATTTTTTCAGAACAAAACCTTTTGAAAATAAAGTAACCAACACACATAGATTCGTAGAGATTAGTTACCTCCTATTGCTGGTACCTTTAATTTTTCCGCACCAACAGGATTATGCTTTCCTGTTTATTATGCCGGCCGTTATCTATATAATTTATTATTTAATTTCCGCACGAAATAAACTACCTGAAATTAAATTCAGAATTATTGCGTCAATTATGATTCTGTCTTATTTACTGTGTAATTTAAGCTTGCTCTTAGGCGAATTTAGGGATTATTACGACCATTTTAAAATATTAACCTACGGAGCACTTTTTATAATCCCCCTTTTAGCCGTATGTTATCCATTCAAAAAACAGAAGTTGGAATTACCGACCAATCGTAAATAGACTTAATCAATAGTTTCTTCCGAAGCAGTATCTTCAACCTGAATTTTATCTCTGCCTTTCTCTTTTTTAGTTTTCTCCTTTCTAAGTTGTTTTTCAAGAGCGTGGATGGTTTCCGTAATAGCATCTTCAAAAGTCATGCAACGATAACTCGCAAATAAATCTATATGCGGACCTAATATCTTGATTTCACAAATTTTATTATCGTCGGTCGACGGCTTATCAAGCTTCAAGCGTACTTCGCCCAAAATTAATCTTTCGTTAAGATGTTCCAGTTTTCTGACTTTTGCATTTGCAAAGTCGTTCAATTGCTGGCTTACTGTAAAGTGAGGTGATTCAATTGTGATTTCCATATTCGTTTTGTTTATTAAGTGAATTAATTATTCGTGTTTATTTCGTAATTGCTGAAGTTCCTTAAATAGATTGATCTCTTTTTCCGTCAGATTTTTTGGCAGTACAATATTTATAGTAGCGTAAAGGTCACCGAATTCATTTGTCTTACCAAACCGGGGCATTCCGAGCCCTTTTAGTCGTAACACTTTTCCATTATCGGTACTTGCAGGTATATCAATACGTATGTTCCCTTTTAAGGTAACGATAAGCTGTTTCCCACCCAAAATGGCGGTGTATAGTTCTACAGACGTATTGCAGTACAGGTCATCTTCACGGCGCTCAAAATGTGGATGTTGCGGAATTATCAATGTAAGGTAAATATCACCTTTAACTCCCCCATTCCTGCCAGGCCCGCCTTTTTCCTTAATTCTCAATACTTGCCCATTTTTTATGCCGGGTTTTAGTTTCATTTGAAGGGTTTTGCCATTCACCTCTATTCTGCTAGATGCACCATGATATGCATCTTCAAGTGACACCTCGATTTCGGCTTTATAGTCCTGACCTTTCATTTTGGTACTACCCCTCTTATTAAAACCACCGCCAAAAACCGATTCAAAAAAGTTTGAAAATTCGCTTTCACTTCCAAAAGCTTCTTCCCCTGAAAAAGAACCCGAGCCCCTCTGATTTCCTGCTGTCCATTTTGACCAGTCGAAAGAATCTTCCCTGCTTCCCTGCTGGCGATATTGGTTAAAATTCGCTCCCAATTCGTCATATTTTTTCTTTTTCTCGGGGTCGCTTAGCACCTCATTAGCCTCATTTATTTCTTTAAATTTATCTTCTGATGCTTTGTTATTCGGGTTTTTATCGGGGTGGTATTTTAAAGCCAACTTGCGGTATGCCTTTTTAATTTCATCTACCGACGCACTCTTTTCTACGCCCAATATCTTGTAATAATCCTTAAAATCCATAAATGTAAAAGTATAGTACTCGTTATAATCTGCTTATGACAATAGTCAATATAATAACTAAGATTCCTCAGCTTTATAATTAATGTCTGTTTTTGAAAACCAGTTGAAAACAAATATTAAAGCCAAACATATTACACCATATGGGGGCAATAGTCTATGTACAAATATAGATATATTATGGAAAGAACTTCGGCTCTAATCCAATTTTTAGAATAGGTGGAAATAAATAAGTAAAAGGGATATGCCCCTTATTACTCTAGGGAATCAATGTATTTTTGACGGAGAATAGCTTTCAGCTTTTTCTGCCTGCGAATGATTGACGGCTTGTTATAAACCTTTCTTACACGAAGTTCTTTAACAACTCCAATACGGTCAAACTTTTTCTTGAATGCTTTCAGCGATTTTTCAAGATTTTCGCCTTCTTTAATTTGAACAATTATCATGTTGGTTCCTTATGTTTTTTTAAATAGGGATGCAAATATAATGCTTTTTTCATATCCCAATGATTTGCAGGAAAATATTAATAATTTCCTGGCAATTCGCCCTTTTTACCTTAACGGTGGTAATTCCATTAGGTTCTGATAAATAGGCTGTTAATTGGAAATTCTTCCTAAATCCCTAAATCCCTTCCAAACGATGCGAATATCGGTCGCCACCTTATAATCGCGAGCATAAATGGAATTTATATCATGGATAGTGGAATTATCAGCTGGTGAATGTAAGGCATCCAAAGGAGTTAGCACCCCTCTTTTAATAGAGGGCAAAAGATGTAAAGATTTTGGTTGTTCATTAGTGGATGCATACCCTACAAAAGACTTTTCACCTATTATTACCCAAGCTATATTGCCGAAAAACCCTACAGGGTTTCTTTGTATCCAGCAAATTAATGGGCTTAGCATTAGTAAAAAAAGTCCAAGTATATTATCAAACAGCCGTTTATTTCGAACATTGGAGGCCGTATTAATAGCGTGCACATCAATCATATACAATTCGCCGCTTGTATGAATAGAATTACTGCCGATTATTGCCCAGCTTTCCGGAGGTGCGATTTTAAATTCAAGTTCGGGAGCTGAAATGGTGGACATGGCGTCCATTATGGTTTGAGAAGGAAGGTTTTTAGCACAAAATATCACCTCGTTAATATGGTAAATATTAACCGTTTCGCTCCATTTATTAAACATTTCTCCGTTTTTCTCAGCTGGTGCATCTCCAGGACTGATATACCGCACTTCTTCGAGCTTAATACCGGTTCTTTCTAGCAAACCCATAACTCTTTTACATTCCTCTTCTTCTCCAATAATCAATAATCTGCGGTTATGTTTGGCGAAGCCCTTAACTTTAAATGCCATAAGTAATGTGCGGATAGTAGTTAGTGCAAGAATTACCCAAACCGTTCCTATCAATATCAAAGCTCTTGAAAAGCGGTAAGCATCGGGCAAAAGAGCATACATAATAAGAATGAGAGCAGCCCCCCAGAGTATCCCCCTTACAATTTTCCATTGCTTTATAGGTTTATCGTATCCACCGCTAAAGAGAATACAAAGAAGCCATATTAGAATATAAGAAGGAAGTATGAAAAGCAGGAAAATACGGGAATAATAAACTTCAGAAGAAAATTTAATATTAGCATAAAAAAGAGATATGATATAATAGCCGGCGTATATGGTTACAAAATCAATTACCGGCAAAATCATTTTATTCATGAAGCGATGCACAATAGCAATGGAAGCACGAAAAAAAATAGCCATGTTAACCAGGAAAGAGAATAGTCTTGCATTATTATGAGAGAAATGCTTTTGCGCAAAAATGCGCATAGCACTATAAAACACTATTACATAATTCACACTGCTCTTTTTGGTGCTTTCACCTTTATAATGAATGATCCTGGTCTGTGGAAAGTAATAGTTGCTATATCCCGCTTTAATAATGCGATATGACATATCAATATCCTCCCCATACATAAAAAAAGTTTCATCCAACAGTCCGGCTTTATCAAGTGCTGCTTTACGAATTAACATAAACGCCCCTGACAATACATCGACTTTATTAATCTCATCCGGTGAAAAATAGGTAAGATGGTATTTTCCGAATTTTTTTGATTTTGGAAACAAAAACGCCAGTCCGAAAATTTTATAAAATGCCACTTCAGGGGTTGGCAATGCTCTTTTAGATTCCGGCAAAAATTGACCGTTACCATCAATCATTTTTACCCCTAGGGCTCCGGCATCAATATGCTCGTCCATAAAAGCAAGCGTTTTGGTAAAAGTTTCTTCCTCTATTATTGTATCCGGATTGAGGAGTAAAATATATTCACCTTTTGCCAGTTTTATTGCTTGGTTATTAGCAACTGAAAAGCCTGCGTTTTTTTTATTTTCGATAAGCTTTACTTCCGGAAATTTCTCCTTCATCATTTCTATTGAGCCATCTACCGAATTATTATCTACCACCCAAACTTCTACCGCCAAATTTTTAGAAGCCTTCCGAACAGAATTAAGGCATTGTTCTAAAAAATGCTTTACGTTATAGTTTACAATGATGATAGATAACTTCATGCGGGTATCGGGCTACTTGCGTACAACGGAAGATTCATAAGGAACGCGCAAAATAATGGATTGACCGAGCGTAACTTCATCGGCATATTGCAGTTCATCGCCTATCGATACCCCTCTTGATAATGTACTCATTGTTAAATTAAAGGGGCTTAATTTTTTAAACAAGTAAAAATTAGTAGTATCACCCTCCATGGTAGAAGGCATGGCCATAATTATTTCTTTGGTGGTAACTGCCTCTACCCGTTTAATCAAAGGCGCAATATTCAAATCCAAAGGACCAATACCATTAATAGGAGATATAATCCCACCTAAAACGTGATATGTTCCGTGATATTGCGAAGTATTTTCTATGGCAATCAGGTCGCGAATATCTTCCACTACACAAATAGTAGTATGGTCACGGGCCGGATTAGAACATATGGCGCAAACGGTATCCTCGGAAATAGCAAAACAGTTGGAGCAATATTTTATATCCTCCGAAAGCCTGGCAATGGTGGCAGACCACTTCATAAGCTCCGTTTTATCTTGTTTCAGCAGGTGCAATACATAGCGCAAAGCGGTTCTCTTACCAACACCCGGGAGTTTGGCAAACTCATCAACTGCCTGTTCAAGAAGATGGGATGGTAGATTCATCTTTCAAAAATAGGAATAAAAATCCTGAAATAATGAATATACCTGAAGTTTACTTACAGGCACGCGTGAAATGTCTAACTTTGCCCCAATTATTACTTAATTATGTCAACGAATAATATTGTATCCATATATGCCGAGATGACCCCCAATCCTATGGCTATGAAATTTGTGGCCGATAAAATGCTGGTTCCTGAAGGTGTTCAGTTTGAATTTCTGAAACAGGACGAAGCATCCCCTTCTCCTTTGGCTCAAAAATTGTATGAATTGCCTTTTGTAAAGGGTATCTTCATCAGTTCTAATTTCATTACTATCCTTAAAAATGAAAAAGCCATGTGGGATGAAGTGGTTTTTGATGTGAGAGACTATATTAAAGAATACTTGCAATCGGGCGGAAAAGTGTGGAGTACTATTTCATCGGGATCCGGAGAAAAAGCATCGGAAACCACGACTATGGAAGCTATTCGTGCTGCGCAGATTAATCATACAGAGCCCGCCAACGACACTGAAAATAAAATAATTGAAGCCATTGAGCAATATGTAAAGCCTGCCGTTGAAAATGACGGGGGTGTAATTGTTTTCCGTTCCTTTAAAGATGGCATTGTTACATTGCAATTAAGTGGCTCATGCAACGGTTGCCCGTCTTCTTCAAAAACTCTCAAATCGGCGGTGGAGCAATTGCTTACCCGCATGGTGCCGGAAGTGAAGGAAGTGCGGCAGGAGATGGTGTAGAAACTTATCTATACCTTAATCCACATCACTACTATATCATCTATCCGGTCTGATTTCCCTTTCGTAATATGTAATTGGGTAAACATTATTGACTAACACAATCCTAATTGGAATTATTTTCCATGCAGCAGACTAACAGATATGAATGGTGGAAATATCCGCTCATAAGAAAAATATTATTTTTGTCATATACCCACTACCCCATGAAAAGAGTATTAAAATTTTTAGGAATCATTCTTGGTTCTGTTGTCCTTGCCATTGCATGTGTTTTCACATATATTGGAACTGCTTTTCCAAAAGTGAAAGCGGCTTCAGCAATGAAAATTGTTGCCACATCTGAAATGTTGAAACGCGGATACTATCTTGCTAATTATGTTTGTCTTTGTGTGGATTGTCATTCTGAGCGTGATTTTACAAAATATGGAGGGCCATTAGTGCCCGGTACAATTGGTCAGGGCGGAGAAGTATTTGACCATTCCATGAGTTTCCCGGGCACTTTCTATGCCAGAAATATAACACCTTACAATCTGGGAAGCTGGACGGATGGTGAAATATACCGTGCCATTACTACGGGTGTAGATAAAGAGGGTAAGCCTCTATTCCCTGTAATGCCCTATCAAAACTATGGAAAACTTGATACGAATGATATTAAAGCTGTAATTGCATACATCCGTACATTGCCTGCTGTTAAAAATGATATTCCGAAATCGAAAGCCGACTTTCCGATGAACTTTATTATGAACACCATCCCCGGGGAAGCCACTCCTCAATCCATCCCCTCTAAAAACGATATGGTTGCTTATGGAAGATATATTGCAACGGCTGCCTCCTGTACTGACTGCCATACAAAACAAAATAATGGGAAATATATTGGAGAATTATTTGCCGGCAATTTTGAATTCCGTATGCCAGACGGTAGCATAATCCGATCTGCAAATATTACTCCCGACAAAGAAACCGGTATTGGAACGTGGACAAAAGAAATATTTGTAGCTAAATTTAAAATGTATGCCGATAGCAACTACCATGCGCCTACTGTGAAAACCGGTCAGACAAATACTATTATGCCTTGGGATAATTATTCAGGAATGGATACCTCTGACCTAACGGCTTTGTTTGCATACCTGCAAACTATTGAACCTGTTAAACAACAGGTAATTCGTTATAGCTCACCCGGAGAAAAATAAAAATTCGGAAAAGCCTCTTAAACTTGAATTAACAACTTAAACGGCACCTTTACAAACAAAGTGTAGAGTGCTTGATAATTTTGTGTGATCCCGATGGGGCTCGAACCCATGACCCCAACATTAAAAGTGTTGTGCTCTACCAACTGAGCTACGGAATCAACAATGTTTCTCTAAAAAGGTGCGCAAAGATAACAGAATTTAATATGACAAAACGATTGAAAGGAATATTTAAATTCCTTATCCCGTGAAACACCTGCAAATAAAGGGATTTAGGCTTTTTTATGTGTGCTGACCTGAGTAATACCCGAATCTTCACACTTAGAACAACCCGGTTTCTCTTTATGAGTAACTGATTTGTATACTCTCCACCCAGCATATATTAATGCAAGCGTAAAAATAATATAGACGAGAATCGTTTGCATTTAGCTTACAGCTTTAGCGGTAACTCCGAACTTCTTTTGCATGGCCTCTGTGGTCATGGAACCCGGGCGCTCAATGGGAAAGCCAAGGACCCTATCCCACAGGAGCGAAGCAAGCACTCCCAGTGATCTTGACACTCCAAAAAGAACTGTATAAAAGTCATTTTCAACAATACCATAATGTGTTAGCAGTACACCTGAGTGTGCATCTACATTGGGCCATGGGTTTTTAATTTTTCCGGTAGATTGCAAAATAGGCGGAGCAACTTCATATATCATTTGTACGATTTCACACAGGTCATCGTTTTTAATATATTTTTTATAAAAATCTTGTTCAGCAAGGAAACGAGGGTCGGTCTTACGCAACACGGCATGTCCGTATCCGGGCACCACCCTGCCCTCTTTTAATGTTTTATGTATATAGTCCGAAATTTGCTCCTTAGAAGGCAATCCGCCGCCCAATTCGCGTTTTAGCTCCAAAATCCAAGAAAGAACTTCTTGGTTTGCCAATCCATGTAAAGGACCGGCCAATCCGTTCATGCCTGCAGCAAAACATAAATATGGGTCGCTTAAGGCGGAACCAACTAAATGTGTTGTATGGGCTGATACATTACCTCCTTCATGGTCAGCATGGATGGTGAGATACAGGCGCATCAATCGCTTCACATCAAATATATCATATCCCATCATGTGGGCAAGATTAGCCGCCCAATCTAACTTTGGATCCGGTTCAATATGCTCGTTGTTTTTATATTTTCTTCTATAGATATATGCGGCAAGGCGCGGAAGGCGTGCGATAAGGTTCATGGAATCCTCATAGATATAATCCCAGTAATCTTTCTTGCTTATCCCCTTTTTGTAAGCCGCAGCAAAAAGCGATTCAGTTTGCATAGCCATTGCGCCAATACTAAATTCGGTCATAGGGTGGGTATTGGCAGGCAAGGAATCAATGGTATCAAAAACATGGCGGGGTACAATGCTTCTGCGCGCCCAGTTATTGGTTATGTCGTTTACATCATCCATTGTAGGAAGTTCGCCAATCAGCATCAGGTAAAAAATACCTTCAGGCAACGGCTCGCTTCCATTGGGCGCCTTAGGTAGTTTTTCCCTTAGCTCAGGAATGGTATAACCGCGAAAACGAATTCCTTCCTCCGGATCTAGTTTAGATGTTTCAGTAATTAAACCTACCATGCCTCGCATACCTTGGTATACCTGGGCTACATTATATTCGCCTAATTTTTGTTCACCATATTGAGCGATGAATTGCTTTACATTTTCAGCTTCAGTAGTGGCTTTTTTTAAGAACTTCTCTTTTAACTTGTCCATGATTTATTGTTGATATGTTAGTGTCAATTATTGATGTACTTGAATTTCTTGCCTCCATACTGCGCCGAGCTTCCAAGAGTTTCCTCGATACGCAAAAGCTGATTATACTTAGCAATACGCTCGGAACGGCAAAGCGATCCTGTTTTTATTTGTCCGGTATTTAAAGCTACGCTTAAGTCGGCAATGGTAGTATCTTCGGTTTCACCGGATCGGTGGCTGATTATGGATGTATAGGAATTTCTGTCTGCCAGTTGAACAGCATCTATTGTTTCGCTTAAACTGCCTATTTGATTGACTTTAACCAGAACTGAGTTTGCAACATGTAAGTCAATACCTCGCTGTATGCGGGTTACATTGGTAACAAAAAGATCATCACCCACCAACTGAATTTTTTCACCAAGCTTTTCTGTTAGCGCCTTCCATCCATCCCAATCATCTTCAGCAAGACCATCTTCAATAGACACAATAGGATAATTTCTCACTAACTCCGCATACAAATCAATCATTTGTGATGAAGAGAACTTTTCACCGGAAGATTTTTTGAAGTGGTATTTCTCCTCCTTTTCCAGATAGAATGAAGAGGATGCCACATCAAGTGCAAGATATATGTCTTTACCGGCTTTGTATCCGGCTTTTTCTATAGCCTGTATAATCATATCAAGCGCCTCCTCATTCGATTTGAGGTTGGGCGCAAAGCCACCTTCATCGCCCACATTGGTAGCATATTTATTGTCGTGTAAAATATTTTTGAGATTATGAAAAATCTCAGAACCCATGCGCAAGGCCTCGGAGAAGGATGGTGCTCCGATGGGCATAATCATAAATTCCTGAAAATCCATATTATTATCCGCATGGCTACCTCCATTCAAAATGTTCATCATAGGAACAGGAAGGATATTTGCATTCACGCCACCAATATATTTATACAATGGAAGACGTGATTCCTCACTCGCTACTTTAGCTATAGCAAGTGAAACTCCAAGTATTGCATTGGCTCCAAGGTTACCCTTATTATCAGTACCATCCAAGTCAATCATTTTTTTATCTAAGGATCGTTGGTCATAAATAAACTGCCCTTTGAGCTCTTCCTGAATAATGGTATTAACGTTATTAACGGCTTTCAACACTCCTTTTCCAAGATAGGTTCTTTTATCACCATCCCTCAGCTCAACCGCTTCATGAATACCGGTTGATGCACCCGATGGCACAGATGCCCTTCCAATTACACCGGTATCTGAAATCACATCAACTTCTAATGTAGGGTTACCTCTTGAATCAAGAATTTGACGGGCTTGTATGCTTGCAATAAAACTCATAATAACAGTGAATCTTTTTAAGACCTCAAAGTTATAAATAAATGATGATGTTGAACGTAAAGAATATTACTGTACCGAACTTTTATTTTCCTGAACGGTTTCCTTTATCTGCTTGTCAACAATAGCCAGACCCTCCAAAAATGAATGTGGCTCATAACCAAGCTCTATCCTGGCTTTATCTAAAATAAAGCCTGTTTTAAGGGGGCGCTCGGCTGCCTGCCCTAATGTGGCAGTTTTGGAAGGGTGGATTAAGTTCTTGTCTAAATGCCAGAAATCAGCCACTGTTTTTACAAGTTCTATAATACTCATAAAATCCTTCCCTGATATATGGAAAACGCCTGTAGCTCCTTTTCTTGCAGCCAAAAGACAACCTTCGGCGAGGTCTTCCGAAAGAGTAGGACAGCGGAATTGATCATCAACCACATTGATAGTTTTGCCTTTGGACAGGGCATCCTTGGCCCATAAAACAATATTGCTCCTGCTCATAAAATCAACTACCCCATACACTAGCATGGTACGTATAATCGTCCATTTTAGGCCGGATTTTTCCACCAGCTTTTCAGACATATATTTTGATTCGGCATATACCGAATTGGGGGGGTAAGGTATATCCGTCTCCCTGTAAGGACCATTATTTCCATCGAAAATGAAATCGGTTGAAAGATGTATTAATTGGGGGTTATTGCCTTGCAATTTCATAGCCTTTATAATATATTCTACCGCACTTACATTCATTTTATGGCAGGCTTCCCGTTCTGTTTCACAGGCATCCACATTAGTCATAGCTGCTGTATTAATCACCACATCGGGGCTGTGTTTTAAAATGACACTTTTTACGGCTTGTTCAACTGTTATATCAAGAGATTCATATAAATACCCTGACTGAAGTTTCAGCCTGTTTTCACCTTTGGATGTTGCAATTATTTCAACCCCAGCCTCCTTAAGTAACCTGTAAATAAGTTTTTGTCCAAGAAGTCCGTTTGACCCTGTAATTAAAATTTTTTTAGTCATATTATTATTTCAGCCTCCAAAATTACGAATTGTTAGCGTATATGAATCTTTCATCCGTTAATACCTTCAAGTGCTTTTAGCATATTTTCTCCAACCCAAAATACCCCTGAGTGATTGCTGTAAAAAATATCCCGTTCAAGTTCGTCCTGCTATTCAGTGCTTTTTTTATCGCCGACTTTATTATTGATAGTACTAATCATAGGTTTCTAATGCCTGATTTCCGGGTTTATTATGAAGCAGCAAATGCAATCACCAATGGCAAACAACTTTATGGAGCCCTTTTTTCACTCGGGTCTGGATATTATAAATACTCTCCATTTACTGCAATTCTCTTTTATCCAATAAGTATGGTGCCATACTATACGGCATGCATAGTTTACTTCTTAGTGGTTTCTAATGTAACAATATGTACAAGCATCCTTCTCCTTTACATTTTCAACACCTATGTTTTCAGGCATTCCATAAAGTCCCCCAATGTTGTCTTATCGATAGCAGGATTATGTGTATCCATTCATATTATAAGGGAAATAGGATTGGGAAATGTAAATATGTTGCTACTATTCTTATTAAGCTCGTCGTTGCTTTTTATTATCCAAAAAAGAGTACTTTTATCTGCGCTGCTACTGGCACTGGTAATTATTACCAAACCATTTTTTATTCTGATTTTGATACCAATAGTATTACGAAAGCATTTCAAAATTATATTCACCACAATCCTTTTTTTATTGCTTTTTATTATTCTGCCTTCATTAATACTTGGTATTGGAAAAGATATTGAACTTCATAAACAATGGTTAAATACTATGTTTCTTCATTCGGACAACTTTCCCAGCCCAAATACCATCGATGCCCTGATTCGTTATTATCTTTCAATTATGATTAACTTTCAGTATATTACAATGTTCCTGCTTTTTGTATTGTATGTGTTTTTTGTCGGAATGAACATCACTCATAACTGCAAAGATGAAAAAGCAAATACGGTCAGTTTTATTATTGAATGGTTTACATTAATCGCGCTTATGCCTTCTATGTTTAAAACCGACACCGAACATTTCTTGCTGTCCTTACCTATTATACTTTTCATATTGATTTTCCTTTTCTCGCATAAAAATAAAGTGCTTACTATATTGTTTACGCTGCTAATTATTTCCTACGATGGAAACTCCTCCGATTTATTAGGTAAAACCCTCTCACTTAAAGCCTATAATATAGGTATACTTGGTATTAGCAATGTGCTACTTGTGGCCTTGGGGCTAATTATTTACTTTATTTATACCCGAAAGAAGAATTCGGTTCAATCCTGATTATATAATACATATGCTTATTAGCATAAGTATCGCCAAAAATGCCTATCTTTGCATTCTATTAATTAACCTAAACAAACCAAACTATATGTATCCTGAAGCACTTGTAATACCTATGAAGTCTGAACTCACCGAGTCAGGCTTTGTTGACCTCACTACCCCGACTGCCGTTGATAATGCAGTTACTCAAAATGGTACTGTTTTGTTAGTATTTAATTCCGTTTGCGGTTGTTCAGCCGGTGCTGCCCGCCCAGGAATTATTATGTCATTAGACACCCAAAAAAAACCAGACAGCTTAGTAACTGTATTTGCCGGTTTTGATGTGGAAGCTACAGCACAGGCCCGTAAACATACGCTTCCATACCCGCCTTCTTCTCCGTCCATTGCGCTTTTTAAAGATGGCAAACTGGTTCATTTTATTGAACGCCATCATATTGAAGGACATTCAGCTAATATGGTTGCAGAGAACCTTAGAGCGGCTTACGAAGAGTATTGTTAAGAAAGGATTCTTATTTAGTTCCTTTTATCCAGTTGACGATATGGTCACCCAAACAAGATTCTTTTGGGGCTGCAACTCCTGCCCAATTTCCATTTTCATCTATTAAGAACTTTTGGAAATTCCAAGTTACCGGTGCATCCTGAATACCATTCTCCGATTTTTCGGTTAGCCATTGATATAATG
>Ga0302191_10000830_pt1 | contig 20009 bp, 20 predicted proteins | sample II_Bog_E3_1_FD_198775 | JGI IMG/M metagenome (GOLD analysis project Ga0302191, IMG submission 198775) | Peat permafrost microbial communities from Stordalen Mire near Abisko, Sweden - II_Bog_E3_1 | ecosystem: Environmental > Terrestrial > Soil > Wetlands > Peat | place: Sweden: Abisko...
AAATAGTTTTTCGGGTAGTTTTGGTCCAGAATTGAATAATTTTATCATGTTCTGTCGCAGTGTCAAAACAAACAAAAACCATTCCTCCCGACGCAAAAGACTAGAACCAATCGAAAATGTAGAGGATTAGTGGTTTCCCTTCAGCAATAAAGAATTGCAGAGCAAAAATATCGGGGATGACATACTTAATGTAAAAAAATTCAGGAGTAGGGCGCAACTCTCCCGGAAGAAGTGTGAGTTCATCCCTCTGCTTTCGAATATCAGGATGCCTTCGGATAAACTATCAGTCGTAAAGTCTTCCAACAACTAATATAACATCTTCATGAAGGCACATCCCCTACGGGGGTTTATTGATAATGCAATTATCATAAATGGACCAATGAATCGAGTGGAAACTCCAGACATGAGAAAACGCAAAGAGAGGGATGGAATGAGACAGACTAACAGCTCATTTCTGAGACATGCAGTCCCATAACCAAGCATAAACTATCAAACATTATACTCAGGTTTGCATCGCCTCTATATTTCAGGTGAAACTAAATGTATCTCCCCTTCCCGAGCTTCTTTTCGTCGAAACTCAGCCTAAATTGATTTCCAGGTCCTCAAAATGTGATTAACGTATTTTTATTTTTATTTTTCTCAAACGAGATTTACTTTCTAATTGAATGTATTGATATAATACGTACTTAACTTGCCATAGTAATTTATAAGCAAAATGAAGAGAATAAAAAATCCGCTGGAGACCATCTTAGTAATCACTACCGTCATACTGGAGGTAACTTTATTAGTGGAGATTGGCCTGGTCGGTAAAAATGTAACCTATACTACTCGCTTCACTCCCCCATCCACGGAACGTACCCTCCTGAATCAAACATACTTTACATAAGCGCAAATAATAATTTTGCTGCTCAGCTCAATTCTAGTATTGTTAGTTCCATTACTCATATACTCAATATTTGTGAAATCCAAAAGATACTTCGTACCACTATGGGCCAGCTTTATGGCGGTAACAGCACTTCTAATGTTAACGAATGTTTACTTTCTCACAGGTAGTAAGGTCTACAGAAGTTATCTATCCCAAGTCGGTCGAAGCATCAACAGCAGCCCTGGCTATTGTTAGGAAAGTCTATGCAATAAAGTGAGTTGCGTGCGTGTAGACACTTACCATGACTCCCGTAGAATGGTAATCGCCAGTTGTGTAATTGATTTGATCTGTTCTCTCTACATAATTGCTGCTGGTTTCCTGATAAATCGTCGGCGGCGTAAAACTAACGAAATAGAGCTCATAATGTGATATTGACAAACATCTTCCTAAGCAGTATTAATAAGCAGAAATGCTTCAATTTACACTAAATTCTATATGTATTCATAGTCCGTCAGTCCGTATTCATCTTATTTTTTGGAAAGCCAAACTCTATATTAAATCGAATAGTAGATATGAACTTGCATCTACGACACTCGCATCCGCACGCTTTACTGCGCGGCAGAATCACACAACCACTCACATTCTCACCCAGTGATCAAGATCCTGTAGTACTGTTATAGGGACACTGGCTCTTAAATTCCTATGATTTCTATGTGGCCCTCGATCATGCTTTGTCTAATCAGCAAGAACGAATCATACAAACAGTGGAAACTTTAAGAGCAACTCCCAAAGAAAGATGGGACTAACTAAACACAAAAGAAGTCATTGTACTCTTGGAGAGATGGCTGTTGCTCGTGAAAAAAATGTAATTCTACAGCCTTGAACATGATCTTCACGAACTATTTTATCACGAGAATGGCTTACTCGATTTCATAACTCACGGCGATTTACACTGCATACGTCTCATTAGTGAGATTGAAAAATACAAAATAAAACAAAGTGAATAGGGACTTAGTCTCATCGATCTGAGCAAGGAGTAAGTGGAGATCGTATTGCGTGACGTGTGCCTCAAGATGAGTAAACACATTCTTACCGAATTAAAAGGTTAGATGTATTGTCCGAGCCGATAGCTGACAGCCAAGTTGCTGAAGTTCTATGGAATAACGTATAATTTTGAGTGCAATTTCCAGGAAAATTACCTGCAAACTCTTTCTTAAAAGAAAATGGAGAACGAGGCAGCAAGTCGATAAGCACTTATTGTGTTCTTCACCATGAAAGTAATTGTATCTTTGCAGTAATTAGAAGGTGTTTGCCACTATATCTGCTATCTCAAAAATATTCTACTCGATAAGAATAATGGCATTTTGACTGCAGAGTATGAAACATGGGCTTTAGTATATGAAATATGCCTCAAGCTATACTCCAGGAGCGAAATGGTAAGACAAAAACAGTGGCTCGAAATTGACCAGATTCTATCATCCCAAATTGCTGATTCAGAGTTCCAGCATTTTATAATTAGAAATTGTCTATGTGAAAACATCACACTAAGCAACATCAACTTTTACATTAAAAATAGTCGCAAGGAAGATCGCGAAGAGCTGAAATCCCACATTTTAACCAAGATTAGCAATCTTATCAGCAGCGCAAGTTTGTGGAAGTACCTCGAGGATATCTACGAGTATATCGAAAACTAACTTACCAGCGAGGAAAAAGAGCAGTTTGTGAGGAAAATACTTGCAAGAGTTGTCGCTCTTGTAAATGAAAGTCCTGCCGAAAATGAAGTTTACGACATTGAGTACGGGTTGACATTTATCATATAAAGTTCTATTAAGTATCTGCACATCTTTGATGAACTGTTAAATGTTGAATTGTTGACTACAATCAAGACACTGCTCGAAGCAGCAAACAAGAAGACATATTCTGTGCAAGTGCTATTAAGCTTTCGACTGTTTAATCAGTTTTTGGACAACATATACACTTAAGCCAACTATGAATCATGGGACTGTCCAGATATTGGGCTAGTTTTAGAACTGATCAATCTGTTCTTTAAGCATAACTTGGTATGTAGCAAGGCTGTCCTCAAGCTCATCTATAGCAAGCTGTCATCTGAGGACAGTAATGAATAGCAATGGGACAAATTCTTCTCATTGCTAGTTTAACACTTTTTTACAGGTGGATATTAGGATAACTCTGACTTAGAGTTAATTCACTCACATGAAAAATATCGAGAGGCACTGGCTTCTAAAATATTGGGCTATTTTCAGATTATGATATCCTCACAATTGATCGAGAGGAAGGAACTAATTAAATGTTTGGAGTGGGTTGGAGATGACCATATGAAGAGTTCTTACTTTGCAGTGCGTGCCTTTAAAGATAATCTTCTATTTGAAAGCATTCAGAACATTTGCCTTATTTTTAATTCACATCTTTCAATGCAAACTCTTGAGTTTGGGCTTAACTATTGCATACCTTTCTCAACTCTCAAGCCGTGGTAACCTTAGGAGGAAGACATATCTCTCTTATCCCTAATTTGTGAGGAAATGCCGATTGAAACTCTAAAATTTATCTATAAATAAGTTATTTCTGACGTTGATTTCGACTATGACTTTCTCCAACAATTATCCCCGAACTTTTGGAGTATCTATTGGCTGATAGATTCCAGACAGGTAGCTAGAATGATTCCATTTGAGAAACTAACTATTGAACAGTTCGACGCCCTACAAAAGCTCCGCAGGTTTGAATTTATTCTAAATCTGAGTTGTTGTGTCTTTGACAAGTTAAACTAAAATTCTCAAAAGAATATCAAGGAGATCAAGATTATTTACTAAAGAGGAGCAGATAAGATCAAGGCCATTGTCGACAAACTGAGAGAAACATTCTTCGAGGCTATGTGTTTACAGATAGGAAGCCGTATCTAATCAATGCTACCTGAGTAAGTCAAGACAATGACACTTGTCAATCAGCAAGGCTCCATCATCCTCAAAAATTACATGTACAGCAATAATTTACTTTATATAGCAGAGGAATTTAATCGTATTGGTTCAGTCAATCAGAATGCGCATTTGCAATAAATTCAGGATGCTCTTCTTCCGTGTTTTCTTCTTCCAAATAATAAAAACAAATAACTTAAATACGAGATATTGTATGAACAGTTGGAACTATGCCTCAATCTCGAAATAACCTGGTTCAATAAACTGGTGGAGGCTAGTAATGAGGATTTGACGCATATCCGCAATTGCCGTCTGGAAATTACAAAAGAGTGGGTTAAAGAAACCATTGCTAATATTACAAGGCTCAACTCTTCATTAAAAAAAGTTTCATAATCTAGATCGAAAGATAATTGGATTGTCCTGCAATAACGAATCAACTAACATATTAAAGGTCTAATTGGTAAGATTATGCTTCCTGAAATGTTAAGTTTGCTGCTCACGAGTGAATGTCGCCCTCAGTTGTGCCGATCCTTGTATTTGCTGATGCGTTGGGGAGTGTAGTTGATAAACTCAATGGATGGGTAGTATGAATAGCATTTCATTGTGCTGATCTAAAAGTTGTAATAGTTGATCCGTGAGTCGAAAGGAACTAACATCCATTCTTCGAGTATTTTGTGCTTGCTGTAGCTATTCTTTTAGCTGATATTTAATCGCATCCGCATTCGCAGTTATCATCTTTATCGCATTATTAAATACTATCAAAAAACTACAGGCGAAAGCGTGCAACAATTTAACTGCATCATAGCACATCATATTCGCCTTCTCTTCGAGGAATTCATTACCAACTACAAGAATATCGCAGAAATTCAGCTACTCTGTGGCAGTCGGAAAATCATCCCTCCTTCATACCAAAAGTTCAACCGAACAAATCATTCCCTCACATATATCGAAGTAGCATGCACTCTCAGCATGTTTATTAACCTTTTTTGTCGCCTCAACTATTCCTCCTTGGCTGTGGGTATTGATAAAATCTTCGGTGAGTAGGAAGCCAAAGCTATCTATATTGATTATCTTAATGCCTTGACTCGTAAAATTGTTACAGAGTAGATTGAGATTTCTCAGCGTGATCTGGAGATATTAAAGATAGATGTTTATGGCAATCTGAGTATAATAAGTCAAGGAAAACTCTCGGAAAGATTGCTCAATAAATTGGTTAGTCTGGCTAAGAATTTACTGAGGGTTAAAATCGATTTGAAAGGAGTCAACAAACTGCCTATCAAGCTGTTAGCTGCCAAAATAGCCACAGAGCAACTTGATGTCAATCTATAAGAATTCGAAGATGAGTGCAAAGCCATTAGTTTGGGAGCAATCAGCGTGCATAAAAAATTGGGTGCTTATGTAAGCAGCAATCTTCATCTTTGCAATATTTACTTCATCACTGGCAAGAATTTGGAAAAATATGTGTAACTTAACCACTCAGTGCTTGGCCACAGCAGGCAGGATCTTCTCGCCTAAATATCAAAAATAAACAAAGAAGGACTATCTGCGCTAAGAATTTACATTGGAGAGGAGATGATTGCGTTATTGTAAAATTTGGTAAAGAAGATGTAGAAATATTATGAGATTAGTCTAAAGGACAGTCAGTATGCTTAAAAATTGTATAGTATATTTAAGATTATTTGCATTACCTGTCTCAACACTCCAGAAATCATACCATTTGTCCTTTCTCATCCCATTCATGTCAATAAATAAACTATCAGCTTTCAAAAGTTTACACTTCTCACTCTCAAGATATGTCTCCCTCTTTTTTGTTAGTTTTATACCACTCTCATCAAAACCAACTGCGGATTCCGAAGGATCTCTTAAGATCTTATCATCAGTGCCAACCTGTAGCTAGAATTAGAACTTCGCAATAAAATATTATAGTTGTTTAAGGAAGAAATATTGGAAGATAAAGCAGATTACCCCTATCTAACCAAAGCAATCTGCTATATCCAAGAATATTCATAGGGAAATCGTTTCCGCTTCTATAAATTCGGAAAGAACAGTAATGATGCTTACGAATCTATTTTAAAGGAGTATGAGAAGGAGTTCAATCATCAGATTATAACCATTTGTGAGATGTATATTCAGGAAAAGAATGAGAAGACTACTTCTCGCTGTCAGGAGATATATTCAATACTTTAGATAACAATGGAAAAGTACTATAGGCATAACTCACAGCTTGATTGCAAAAAGATTAATACTTAAGAACAAATCAGGAAGATGTATTGTCCGGATAGACAGATCGAGGGAAGTAGAGAACATATATGCGAATCAGATAGGAGGAGTAAGGAAAGCGAGTCTTCCCGTAATAAACTGCATGATTCAACCTTGTACAGGCCTATTATGATCTAAATACTTTAAATCAATACTCAAAAACACGATAAGGAAGAGAGTCAATACATACCTACAAAGGGAAAGAAGCTGAGAGACCTGAAGCAGTTGAAATTGAACTATATTCAAGAGGATATAATCAATGTAAGTGATTCAAAGCATTTATGCCTCGAATGGAATGCTAACACCAACAGTATTAATAGTATTATGGTTGAAAAGCTGAAACTGTTTACTTAAGAGATTGAGAACCGATAATTTATGAAGGATGCTGTTGTCTTTCCTTCCAAGAATGGACTATAGCTTCTACCTCCAGCTGGTCTTTTACAGTAGATAGACGACATCAACGAACAAGAGGCTACCTCTTTTAAGGAAAAGCTGAATGTTCGAGATGGTATTATTGAATCATAGGACAACATTAAAGAAGAGTTCATCTGCGATGAGCTGGTCAATTTCTCAAATAAAATCATTGAGGAGAGCCTACCAATTATTGAATTGATTAATGAACATGATAATAATATCAGAGGCAGAGACTCTGATAGCATTATCTACTCATAGATTGAGATTTAAAAGGGAGAAGATGGGTCCATGAAATTGTTTGGCGAAGAGGAAGACTGCCCCAATCAAGAGGAGGAGATCAAATAAGAGGTTAGTAAAAATGACATTATCGCCCTCATCGAAGACTATACTCTCAATCCCGAAGCCATTAAGCAAATTGCTTTCAGTATTAAGCATGTTCCCACTCCAGATCTCAATAAACTTCTTGCCCAACAAAGTGGAGAAATCGCCTTCATTATTGAGAGCGAACTTAGAAATCGGGGAGTCATCATGTTTGAATCAAAGCCGAATGTTTACGAGGAACTGTTCATGGATGAATCTAAAATATACGAGCGCTTGCGTTGGAACAGGCGATTAGAGGACCTATAAATTTTAATTCCATCCCTTTCAACAAGTTTTGTACGATCGTGGCTCTAGATGCTGCTACGAATGGTGGGTTAATAGTGCATGTAAATGGAGAGCAAACACACCTCAAACTTTTGCAAAAGGATTCTGCTATAGTTTAAAAATATTAAAATTGTAGCTGAGGAGTGTCTTTCGCTCCTGCAGATAGCCAATAATAACTTCGAGGTGAAATATCAAAAGATACTACCCTTCAATAAAAAGTATACTGTCCAGTTCTACAAGCAGTCTATTGCCGACTAGATCTTTGGGCTAATGATTGAGCATCGGATAGGATTGCCCATCATATTCTATGCTAATTACAGTGCAGATGGCAAATTGAGTAAAGAGAAGACAGAAGGCTCAACAAGAGTAATTGAAATATTGCTTTAAACAATGATGAACAGCAATGAACGATAATCTGTTTTCGTCAAGAATTTATCGAGCTACATTCACACCTTGGGCAAAGTGATGAAGTACCAATACCCCTATTATGAAATACAGGACTGTCTGACCTTCGAGCATCGACTAATTGAAAATGTTTCCGAAAGGCTACATTTGAGTCATTAGACTTTTCAAGAGAATGATAAGCAGTTCTCTATCTTCAAGATTATGATATATCTTCAAGTCAACTGTTTTCAAGAGTTCTTAAAGATTGAGCTGACTAAATTTGCAGACATCATCAGGAAAGTCTATCTTAAAGAGGAAAACATCCTTCAGATTTTTAGAAAGAACTACTGCGGCTAAGAGGGAGTGGAACTTGAAAGGAAAGCTGAGATATACTGGCAGATGCGTAAAAGCAAGAATGCTGATGAACTTAGCTCTGAACTTATTTTCTGCAGGAAGCTTCTCACTGAAATTGGATCAGTAGTGCTGGATTAACTCAAGGAGAACTGTTTTGCCATGTACTATAAGGGAGAGGATATCAAAATGAAAGATGAACTCGCTTACTTGAAGCGTAAAGTCTCATAGATAAAAAATTACTCATAGAAGTATCAACTTTAAAATGAGTTTAAGGAAAAATAAAAACGCTATACTTTCTGGAAGAAGAATCTAATCAACTTGTTCGTCACGGAGTAGGTGATTCCAGCTGTGGAAGAGGTCGGGGTTTAATTCTTAGAGTAACTGCGCAAGACAGCCAATCTGTTCGTTGAACTTTATTCCATTTTCCATGAAATTATTAAAACGACACCCATTATCTTCAAACAGTCAGCTGAGTTATATAAACTGATGTTGGCATTTGAACTGATCAAAAGAGAGGAAGACCAGACCTATCACTCCATGTCAATACTTAAAACACTTCCCTCTATACAGTCAACTCGCGAAATGGTGGGTGGAAGGAGACGCAGTAGTCTTATTGCCGCTAAATTCGGCATCTTTCAACCTAATTCTTATGACTTAACCTCAATTATAAAAAAAGCAGCTCAAATGTTTACAGTAGATTCATTGGGAATGGACCAGCGAGATGTTTTGTTTGGGATGCATGCAAAAAATGCAGATACTGAAACTAAGATAAAATATCTGAAGCAGGAAAACAAACTAGGATAAAAAGTGTTAGAAGTTTCGAGAGAGAATATGTGGGCTGACACCTTTCCTCACCTCGATGAACATTTTGGAGACTATAATATTAAAATCAAGATCAAGGGAGAGCTCGGTATTGACTACGGAGGAGTTACAAGGGAGTGGATTACATTGTTAGCGAAGGAGGTGATGGATCCAAAACTGGGTCTTTTCTAGCTTAATGTCAACCAGCTAGCCTTCCAACCATCCAAATTTTCGTACTTAGTCCCTAACCATCTTTAAATCTTCAAAAGATTCGGTATTTTGGTGGGAAAAGCAATGAAGGAGAACTGGCTGCTTGAAATAAACTTCACTAAATCATTCCTCAAACATATGCTAGGAGCCTTACTATATGTATAAGATTTGGAGGACATTGAACCTGACACTGCTAAGGGTTTGCTCTGGATATTGAAGAATTATGTGGATTAAGATTTAGGTTTAGATTTTACCTATCAGGAGCAAATCTTCTAAGCAAAAAGAGTGGTTGAATTGGTACCCGGTGGAGGTGAAGTGATGGTGCATGAAATTAACAAGAAGGAGTATGTAAAAAAACTGGCCTATACTAAAATGACTGAAAACATTCGTGAGCAGTCGCTTGCATTCATTGAAGGCGTGGAAAAGGTGATCCCCATTCATGCATTAAAATTATTTAACTACCGTGAGATCGGAAAATACTTAGCAGGAGTGTCGGTCATAGACGTAGCAGAAATGAAGAGATACGCCAAATATGAAGGCTATACGGAAGATAACTAAAACGTTCAATGGTTCTGGCAAGTCATGTAGAAACGAAGTGAGGAGGATAAGGCCGAGTTTCTCTTCTTTTTGACTGGGTCTTACCGAGTGCCATACAGTGGATTCAAAGATAACCCTATTACCTTAAATCGCATGCCTGCATGCAAAGACTACTGCCCAGTGGCGCATACTTGTTTTAGCATTATCGATCTACCCGAATACTCATCAAAGTAAAAGTTGGACCAAATACTCTCCCTGGCAGTAAAGGAAGGCAAGGGATTTACAGTCAGTTGATTTTAATATATTCCTCTACTTGATTGCAAGTCTTTAGTTAAAATTAAGTTAAGTCAAATACGAGCTTTATGAATATTAAGGTGTTGCGAGCGTTTTAAATATATATAATTAATGAGAGCAGTTATAAAATATTTATTATTTCTTCTATATAATTGGTTTATATGGGAAATTGCATACAGTGGGATACAAAGATTCCGAAACAACCAATCAGCAAATAATAGAAAAAAGGAGTTGCTTCCTCAACACAAAAATCAAAGAAAGAAAGCTCAGAGATACCAACATATCCCTCGATTGAAGATGTTCTCAAGTAAATCAAGCGTAGACGCAGCACATAAGACTATGTGGGGGATTATAAATAATGACATGATAGTTATCAAATTTTATGATTTAGTCCATATTAAGAAGCAAATAATATTGAAATTGTAAACCCCAATAGATGATTCTATCTGAATTCTTATATTTGAAGGAAGACATCGAAAACCTACCATAACAAGTCGATATTATTAGACAAATTTTTTATAGCATAATACCAATTTATGTATTCGAATGTGAAGCAATAAGATCGATGTAATATTGTTATCAATAAGATGTTGATGCATCAGGTTCTCAAAGTTTTCAGAATATCGTTGATGTTACCGTACTAGGCCTATTTTATTTCCCAAAGATGGTCAAGCCCCAAGTTTGTACTGCGACTCTGTTTTAGAGCACGTCTCAACTCAATCACTTCACTCTCCAAAGTAGAAAAGGATGCGATATGAGCCATAAGCCTTTCGTTTGAGCCAGAGATCGAAATGAATTTGTCGTTAAAGGCTTTAAGCTCTACTGAGTGTCTCTTCTCCAAAGCCGTAATCCTTTATTCATAATGACTTTTTTGATGGGAGAGATCTTATTGAGGTTTATTTCGAAGGCTATCAATTATGTTTCTAAGTGAAACAATTTCATTGTCTCTCACAAGCAATCTGCCTTCATAATCGCTTCTCACTTTTGCAATATCAGCGTCGATTGATTGTACCCTCTGAGAGAGACGAGCGCTTTCATCGACAATCCTTTTCGCTTATCCCTCCTGCTCTGCTTTGAAAAGAGCTAAATTGAACTCACCTTATTTTCTGGCTTTTTCAGTTTCGAACTCAGCCTCATCCACTCTTCTTTTGAGTGCTCTAATCTCTTCCTCCAATCTTTTTTACTTTTCCTTGAAAGAGGTGGTCAATGTTTCCAAATAAGATCTATCCTCTCTTTCCGGTTCGACTTCCTTTGTAACAATTTTTTGAGCACTTGATGCTGCTTGAGATTGATAATTTTTCTTGATGATCTCTAACTCCTCAATTTCTAGTTTTAAATCCTGCTCTTGCTCCTGTAATTCTGCCATATTCTTCTCTTGTCTTCTTGCCTTGTCTTCCAAGTCATATTTATGCTGTTTGAGATGTTTAATATCCTCCAGAAGTCTATTCTTTTCGCTGACTTCTTTTTCAATCATCTAAATGCACAATGAATTACCTTTTATAGCTCTCTAATTCGGCCAAGCAAATCGTTTTAGTTAGTGTTACGCTTGTTCTCATCAGTTTTGCGTTTCAGAGTTTCAATCTCTTTTTTTAAATTCTCATCATTCTTTTTCTAGATTTAGGCCATTTTGACAAAGATGAGGTTGACGCTGTCGGTCAAGGCCTTAGTATTGTATTCGTTCATTTATCGACTTTTATACATGAGTTCCTCAAGATAGCTTTTGTCGCTCTTCTTTTAAACTGGTTCTGGCTTTTATTTTTCCTCCAGTTCCTTCATTCGTTTATCTTTTTCTTTAATCTCATCTTCCAGCTTCCTGATGATATAGGCCATCTCCTTCTCGTTTTTGCCATTTCCATCTTTCGCATCCAGCTGTCTGTTTAGTCTGCTAATCTCATTGTTCTTATCTTTCTCCAATAAATCATACTCCATCTTTAAGCTCTTACATTGTATTTCCAAGTGGAGGTATTTGTCTTTCTAGACACGAATCAGCTAGTGCAACTGCCTTTGCTCATCAAATCCCTGTTTAATCTCCTTGTCTTTGCCTGACAGCTCATTCTCAAGAGAACGTATCTTTTCAGACATATCCTTCACTTTCTGAGCCAATTTATCGTTGTCGTGTTTTATCCTCTCCATTTCAGTCATCAGCTCCTCTTAGTTCTTCTGAAATCCTCGTATAGTCTTTTCATATTATTCATGAACTCCTCCCTTTCCTTACAGTTGATTTTTTAGTTCATGAATCGTCTTTTTAAGAGCTATTTCTCCATTGAGGAGTTCCTCTATCTTACGCATGCTGTTGCTGATAACTACCTCGAGTTGTTTCTTCTCCAAGTGCAGAGTTTATACTTCCTTGGAGCTTTGCCTCACTGGCTGCACCACGCTCTCCTCCTTTTTGCTATTCTTGGAGCTGGAGTAGTCAGAACCTTCGGAGAAACGTGGCTGGTCGTTCTCATATTTCTTGATGTTCATGTGTATGCTGTCATCCACATTCAAATTTCTTAAGATTTCGTACTCTTGGCGTAATTCCTTAAGAATATCGTTGCGAGTTAGCACATTAGTTTTGGGTCCTTGATTTCCCACAACCGCCACTTCGCTAAGTTCTGTTCTATAGCCAACGTATTTTGATGGATTTTCAGAAACCTTGCTTTGACTTTGCTTTTGGCTATGGTGTTGACTCTGATTTTCCCTGTTCTGCTTGTATAGGTAAGGAGGACTAGAAACCTAATCATTGTTGAAGTATGGTAGGTCTTCCCCATGAACGTGTCGGATTGATTCCTCCATTTTAATTTTAGATCGGGTCAGCATCTCTCCTGATCTCATTTCAATTTATTTTAATTTAAATTGTAAGTCAAAAGTCAAAATCGTTAGGAATTTTTTTATGGAAAAGGAGAGCTACTGAAAGTCATTTGAAAGCAAATAAACATTTAGAAGGAAATTTGACTATTTTTTTAATATAATAATTTCAAAATAGTAAGATTTGGCGTACAATATTTAGTAAAAATCAATAAAAATCATTTTTGTATGGTCTTTTGGTGAAGATTAGCAATGGATTTTAATTTTGAGAAACTTCCAGCTTTTCCTTTAGTTTTACATACGTTTTTATTCAATTTACGAGATATTTTAGGATTATATTAAGAAGTTTGGTAAGATAGTTTTGCAAGTTTGGCTGTCCTATCATATTTAGTATTGTTTTACTCTCTCATTTATCCATTCTCATCCTCTTAATTATTCTTTACCAAACTATCCTCTTAATTTTTATCCTTTTTGTTCATGATTTTATTGTGATTATACTGTTACAACGGCTACCAACCACAACCACTAAGGATTGGATTGGACATCTGCTCCACGAATTTTCTAATTCTTGATGTATATCCACCCATTTGATTGATCTCTTCATACATTTTCGACTTTGCGTCAATATTGATAGCTGATGTATCAGGCGTAGCAAAATAATATCCAGAATTAAGCTAGGCTTGCTTACGTAGTTTGCTTTCGTTGCAATACAATACAGTTTAATTTAAGGGAATTATTGGAATAGATTTATTTTAGCCCAATGCGGGGGAATTATTGATTTAAATAGTAGTTGTCCCTTCAAAGGCTGTAGAGTGAAAAGTTGGCGTATCTCTTACCAAAGTTAACTTTTCGGCTGGCTCCCCAAAGATATCATGATGATAGGAGGTTGGAGTGAGTCTTTGTCTTACGGATACACTCTTGATATTTCTAAATGTTTATCTTCCTTGCATATGATTATATCACTACTACGATGTTATACAAGATGAAAGAGAATATAATTGATTTATGGTAAAGTCTAAATTGTATTTGTTTACAAAATTTAGCAAAAGAGAACTTAATGTGTCTAATATTATAACTTTATTAAAAAATAACAGGATTAAAGTAAAGGATGGCGTTCTTTTTGATTCATTTTATTTATTATTTTAAACATATTTCAGCTTTTTATCATTTATTTATTATCTCAAGACATGCAAATCAATACATATATAATTATGTAAAATGCAAATGATTTCATCATTTCTATAAAAAGGCATGCTGCAAAGCCTCTCGAGCAGTCATTCTTTTCTTCTACAATAATACAATTTGTACGTAATCAATTACTAATAATTGCAGAATAAGATCGATCGCTTCGGAGGTTGCATTTTCTTGGTTGTGAGGGTTGATAAACTCTTGAAGAGTGGAAGGCTTTTCCTCCTTGATATCTCCATTCTTGAATGCCATGATAATGTCAGAGCATATGGTGTTATGACGTCTCTCGCTGAGTTTATACTGTTGAATGTAGTCAATCATTTCTCGAGTACCCACCAGTTTTCCTAATTTCAGAATCTGCTCAATGTGATCATTTCCTATCAAAAACGGTGTTTTCTTAAAGATCTACTTTAAATCACTCTTACCATGCCAGCCATTATCATCCCTGCGGCCCAACAGTCCACCCGGTAGTCATACTGAGGATTACCGAAGTATATCTCTGGAGCCTTGTAGTATGTCGAGGCTACTTTGGTGTTGTTTTCACGAGTTGGGAAATAATACTCTGCCAATCCGAAATCAATCAGTTTAAGCTGTCTAGTGCGGTGATTGATTAGAACGTTAAAAGGTTTAATGTCGCGATGCATAATTCCCTGTCCATGAATGTAGTCCAGCGTCTTCATAACAAAATTTTAACTTCAAAGAGTTATGCTTTATGTCTTTGAGCGAAAAGGTATTGTAAATTTATCGGAAGTCTTGGTGCTCGAAGTTTTCAAACACAAAGCTCGCAGTTCTTAGATTTGAACACCGCACAATGTCGTGTAGTTTTATGATATTGGGATGAGAGAGTACGTTTAGGATATGATACTATCTTCGAATTTTTTCAGGAGCGATAGGCAGGAGGACTTTTATCACTACTTTTTCCTTGTTTTGTGTATCCTTCCCCTCGAAGACTTGCGAATATCGGCCACGGCCAATCTTATGGCTTACAGTGTACCTTTCCATTTCTCTGCATAGCATGATGATTACCCCCAAGGAAGTTCAATACCATCATAAAGTATCTATTTGAAGTCTTCGCGAATGATATTGACTTAGCTGTAGGGATGAGTCAGCTGTTAATGTTGCTTCATTTAAATTAAATAATGGTTAAGTCAAATAGTTTAAATTCAAATGATGGGATCAATCACAGTTCAAAGTATACTACAGTACCACATGATAACCACGGTGGTCAACACATGGACTCCAAGGGCAATACGGTTGCCCAGCCCTTCTTCCTTGAAACGTTCTCGACTGCAATTACTTAGTTATAGTTTCTACATCTATAAAAAGGTACACAATAGTATGTATCGACCACCAACGCATAAATGACTCCAATGTATCGTAATAAAGGCACAGAAAGGCTTGTAAGAACAAGGATTATAGCAATCAAAGATAATGATACGAAACGATAGCTGACCAATGAAATTAGCTAGATTATGCCCAGATTAAGGTGAGAGACAGCGTTTTAGGTGAATTTTGCAAGTAGGACTTCCAACATAGTAAAGATAAGGATCCAAACAGTGCGGTTAGCTATTTTGGGGGTAAATCTAATTTAAAAATAGTTGTACGTTTCAGTTTAGATTCCTTCTAAAAGAGTCGAAAACATTATGAGTGTCATAAAACTAACAATCGGCAGGTATAGCTCTAATTTCTTGATCTGATCGCTGAGTCAACATCAAATTACTCGAAATCGAAACTACGGAAAGGCATCATTAGTTTCATAATCTTATTGCGAACGGTGTCAGTGTCCACATCAAAGTAAGCTCTTATTTCAGGACTGAATATTTTGCCGGCATATCCATCAATCTGCATGCGACCGATACTAATTGGAAGATGAAATACTAGTCGGTGGCGCCTTTGAGGGCAAATTCTGTGGCCATCTGCGTCATGGGGTTACCGCCGATCGCCTCGCTAACAATATTAGGCACTCCCTGCATACGTGTTTTAAATTATCAATTAAATAATATAATCACTGTTCAGGCTGTAGCACCTTCACTAATCCATCTGCTCCGCCCACGCATAATATCCTCTCGCACAGACTTTCCCCCAGGCAAAGCGCCGATTCATCATATTTTTTCATATGAACGGCCACATCACTGACGCATTTGTATTTTCTCAGGTCCCAGAAACGTAAGTTTCCGTCATGACCGCAAGATACTAGTTCAAATCCCTCCTGTCTAAACATGAGGGATGTCACTGCATCAGAATGTGCCACCATCTCTGTGATCCTCTTTTCTGATTTACGACACTATTACTAGAGTTAGGATCGTAGAATCTGATGAATCTATCTTAGTGTGCTGCCGCAATTATGCGCTGCTTGGGTGATACTTGCACTTTATTGGTCTGCCAATACTTTTACTTGCCCTAGAAGGAGTATTCATACAACAGACATCCAATTTATATGTCGAACACTCCTAACTTCTATCGTTTACTGAATCCAGAGATAAATTTGTTTTCTGCAAGCCAGTCAACAGATGTCGGAGTATCTTCAGGAATTGAGTTTACCCACATCTCTTCCATAGTTTCAGCTGACCATCGATAGAGTCGATGAGTTTGATCTGCACTAGAAGTTAGCAATAAATTATTTTTGTTACTGCTGATCATACTCCAGATCGGCTACTCGTGAAAATCACCTTAGAAGTGAGGTTTGCGATTGTTAATAAGTTCCTCAGTTGTCCATTTGCGGACTACACCTTCGGCTCCTCCTGTAAAAATAAGCTCATCAGTGTTAGTCATGCAGTAAACAGGTCCTAAATGTTATCTAACTGTTTGTTTTAGACTTTCTTTCTCCCATACTTTGAGAGTACTATCCTATCCCGCAGTAATGAGTCGCTTTCCATGGAAAAGAAGTGTTCTTACAGAATCAAGATGAGACCTGAGGTTAGCTTTATGAGTCCAAGTAGTGTTCTTGAGAATAACAATGGGATAATAAGAAGAAATGTTCGTTTGATTAAAGATAAATGTTTGTTCCTCGGAGGAGACTCGCTTATGCTTCCCCTTCTTTGACAAGGTGCTATTAAGTGCCTTGTATCGAGCGACTTCCTGTTCCAGCAGTGTGATTGTTTTGAGAAGTACTTGTTTCTCCTGAATCCATTGCTCCTCTCTCTTCCGAAGCGATTATATGGCGGTTTTGAGATCGGCTGCACTTCGCTACATTGATTATATTCAATATACCAAACTGATCTATGATGCATTAATCATTAATTACCCATACATGTTCTGTTTTCTCCGAATAGAGCTTTAGATGAAGATATAAGAGAATTTAATAAATTAACTTGAGTTGAAGATTATTATTGTTTTTTCTTATGAGCAGGCAGGGAAAGGTCAATAAATTGGTAAAAGAAGGCAGGGAAGACTATGAGGAAGATTCGTCAGAAGGATAAAAGGATCTGACATCCGACGAATGGGAGATGGTTGATAGTCTCATCGACATGTTTGCGCTCACTGAAAGTGAGACGATCAAGATACTCGAAACTGAAGACTATAATTTCGATCGTGCAGTTGATCGCATCACTAAGAATCGCCAGAAAGAAAAAGAGAAGGAGGAGAAGAAAAAAGAGAAAGAAGAGAAATAGGCTAAGAGGAAATAGCTATAAAAATAGTTAGAATTAGCAAAGGAAAAGGAGCTTGAGCAAGAAAGCAAAAAGCCAAAAGCTGAAGAATCAGTTCAGCATCGTAAAAGCTCACAGGATGAAATACTTCAAAAAAGAAAAAGTTCATATATCGTCGAAGATTACGAGCATGATCACTACAATTCAGAGTATCCTTCGCTGAGTGTGGGAAAGGAAGTGCTACCGTCGACAACGATAAACGTGGTGGTTGTGGGGCATGTGGACTCGGGAAAATCCACCTTGGTTGGAATATTCCTCAAGGAGGCCGCGTTTCTTGATAAAAAAGAGATACATCGCAATGAAAAGGAGTCTAAGGAAATTGGGAAGGAATCTTTTAAGCACGCATGGGTTACAGACTCAACAGAAGAAGAGCGTAATCGAGGAGTCACTATTGATGTGGGCGTCAAGAAGATTGATCTCAATGGCAAACGTATTGTTTTTCTTGATTCTCCTGGACATCGTGATTTTGTTCCAAACATGATCACAGGTGCTGCTCAGGCTGACTATGCCATCTTGGTCATCGACACAGACAATTTTTAATCGGCCTTCGCTGGTGGTGGACAGACTAAGTAGCATGCATATATCGTAAAATCATTGGGAGTTCACAAGCTAATTGTGGCAATGAACAAGATGGATCGCATTGATTGGAGTGTAGAGAGATTCTTGAATATAAAGCACAAATTAGGCATGTATCTCGCTAAGATTGGATTTAACCACTAATCCATTATTTACATTCCGATTAGCGCTGTCAATGCCATTAACATCACCCCCAAGAACATTAGGAATTTTTAAGCAGACGGAGTTAAGTACAGTCAGTCATTTTTTGACGTTATTGGGGGATTGGATTTGCCACTCAGACCTATTGACAAACCTTTTAGAATGACCATAACAAACATTTATTAAGCCCAAACAGGTAAATTACGAGGACATTGTCTTTCAGGTAAGGTGGAAGGAGGAGTGCTGAAAAAAGACTAGAAGTTAGTTATCCTACCATTAGATACTCAATGTCTCGTCAAAGAGATACTTATAAATGGAGAGAAAATGAAAGACGCTGCAGTTGGGGATAACATAGATGTTCAGATCAAACTAATCGATGAGGTTGCATTTGAGGCCATTAAGCCCGGTCATGTGCTGTCTTCCCTCAAGTACTGCATTCCAGTTACTCAAAAGATAGTAGTTTAAGCTTTGGCTCTTGACCTCGATGTACCTGTACTGCGGGGTACAGAGGTTGTTATCTATATCGCTACAAACAAATCTCCAGCTCGCATTACTAAAATAAACTGCATCTACAACCCCAGCGACGGCACAGTGATTAAAAAGAATCCTAAATCGATAAAAACCAACGATTGCGCCGAGATCTAGGTGTAGTTAAAAGATAAAATGTGTGCCTAGTTGTTTGTAAACTATAAAATCTTCGGGCGAGTGATAATTCGAGAGAAGAAAGAGACTCTTTTTGTGGGTACGATAAAGATGATCAGGTGATTATAAGAACCAACATATATAAATACAAATGGCTATTTAGTTTAAAAGAGATTGTTATCATATTGTCCATCTAATAAGTTGGAACATAAATTTAAATTATGTTTCGTTTCCCACAATCTGAAGATTAGGATGGGCAGCAAGACAGCTTCGAGATTTAAGAACACAGCAGGAAAATACCTTAGCCCACACCTGTCGAGAGCGGGGATCATAATTACTAACTCACTTTTAAAAAAGATCAGCAGGGATAATATTTTCTTAAAAATCCAAAGTCAAGTACGAACAGAGTACTCTTCAGTCCAAGTGATCGTCTGCTACTTCAGACTATCGCAGAACCTATTTCTTCTTTTTATTTAAAGAGTGTAGAGGAGTTATCATCGCTTCCATTTGCCGATTTGTATTGTTTGTAGCTTAGCGAAGGTCGCAAACTAAAATTAAAGTTAATCGGCGAAATAATAGAGGTTAAGAGATTACGGATGAAAATAACGAGTGCAAACGTCAACATTCGATGTCTTAAACAGAAATAAAACAAGACACAGGAGGACAAGCATCGACTGTTTTTACTAGAACTTCTTTGGAAACAACTCAATAAAAAAGTGTTTATAGAGGGACTTAAGCTTAACCTCACTGATGGACTTTATTAAAGAAGAACATTCAAAGATGTCGAAGAGGAGGAAGGCAGTTATATGCAGGAAGATAAACAGCGGCATCGTATTAGTGAATAGTTTATTGAAGAAGTTGAGGAGGAGAATGAAGGCATTCATAAAGAATGGTCGAAGCATAGCGATGTGGAAGATGATGAGTCAAAGTAGGAAATTATCATGAATCAAATCATAATCTTAAATCAAATTATGGCTTCAATCATTAATCGCACCCTTTTTGTTGCTTTCTCTTGTTTACAGAAGTCTGTCAGAACAAGAAAAAAATAACCATTGGAGAAGGAAAAGGACTCATCAATACAAAATAATAATAAAGCGAACAACAATCAAAAAGACAGAAAGAAAAATACTGAATACTAATAGGAAAGATAAAATACTGAATAGTAAGACAAGGAAATGATCTTAATGCCTTCAGATCGCAAACCAATTCATTACTTATCGCCATCCTAATAAAACTCGGGATATGAGTAGTAGCAATAGATAAGTCCACAACGTCTATAATAGCTGTGCCAATACATAGAAGAATTACATGAACAATGTTCAAATTCAACCA
>Ga0302191_10000831_pt1 | contig 20006 bp, 14 predicted proteins | sample II_Bog_E3_1_FD_198775 | JGI IMG/M metagenome (GOLD analysis project Ga0302191, IMG submission 198775) | Peat permafrost microbial communities from Stordalen Mire near Abisko, Sweden - II_Bog_E3_1 | ecosystem: Environmental > Terrestrial > Soil > Wetlands > Peat | place: Sweden: Abisko...
ATTGTTTTAAAAGTTGTTTATCAGGGATTGGGATAACAGATACGGTGGCTTTCTCATGATGTGAATTGTAAGCAGTTAAGCCGGCCGGCACTTCCCGTGTTTTAAACTCGTCAGTGCCTGTCCTTGATCCTTCCCCTTCGAGGTTAGTTACAAATAGTGTACTGCCGTCAAGAAAAAGGCCGCCCGGGTAGGCTTCGGTAGGGATAAACCCATCGATTGTGCTTTGTCCTTTACCGCTTGCCGATGAGTTTGCTCCCAGTTTTACAACAGCAACAGCGTTATCGAGGCCTTCAGCCACGTATAAACTCGTTCCCGCATCGTTAATAGCCAAAGCATTTGGCGAATCACCGATATAGCCCTGTTTGCCCTGCATCAGTTGCGCTGGAATGGTTTCGGCTACCTGCAATGTTGAGGTGTTGATTACTGATACATTGTCGCTGTTGGCATTGGCCACATATAAAAAACGGTCGTCCTTGCTGGGAATGATTACGTTGGGATGCAGTCCGACAGAGATCTCTTTTACCATCTCGCCCGTACTCGGGTCAAACACTTGTACAGTGCCGGTGGCTGTTGCCCCGGTTTTTGAATCGATATAGGTTTTGCCATATGGAACGCCTGCGGTTTCCCGGTTAGTAGTGTCGGTACCAGGTTCGGGGCCGCCCCAGTTAGTTACAAAAAGCTGTTGGCCCACCTGTGCAATGCCGTATGGGGCAACACCGGTGGGTTTTGTCCAAACGGTTTGCTGTGTTGCCAGGTCGATCTTCACCAATTGGTTGTTGCCATTTAAAACCACGTACATGTAATTCTTATAATTCTCGGTCCGGATAAGCAGTTCGTTTGGCAGGGCCAGTGGCGATGGCGCGAGCGGATTAAAACTGAAGCCGTTTTTTATGCTGATCTTTTTCCCGTCCCAAACCGCCTGCATTACATAAGAGCGGTGGCCTCCGTCGGCAGCACTCCAAAAAATGTTGATCTCGTTATCTATTCGCCAAACTTTGATGCCCGAATAGGTGCTCATCAGGCCGGCGTAATGTTGATCGGCGTTATAACCCCATTGGGTTAATACTTTGTTTCCGGCGGTATCGAGGAGGGTAATACCATAACGGTCTTCAACAACAAGAACGGATGTTTGCGGGATCAGTTTTGCATCAAGGCTGTGGTTTTCCAAACGGGGATCACCAAACCTGATCACCTTGCCAGCCGGGTCGATCAGCCGGTTATATGGCATCATCACCGGGAGTTGCTTGTTGGTCAGGGTACTATCGTCGTAGGCGCTGTGCATATTTACAGCAGCGCTGGTGTTGGTTTTTTGGCTTATTGGCTGGTGACAGGCGCTCAACCCCATCAAAAAAAACATTAAGCTTTTAGTTGCGATATTTCTTGTCATTTTTGTAAATGTCAGATTATTAGGTAACAGAACCAATCCCGGTTTTTTTGCCGTCGTTGTTAGATAAAAGCCATTATGGAACGGGATAATTTTATGCCCCTCAAATTTCGCAAAATCATTTAAGCATCCGGTTATGGAATTGTTAAAAAATTCCGCTGTGATCCTCAATACAAAATCTTATTACCCATCTGCATCGAACAAAACTTAAAAAGATTTCTAATTTTACCCACATGAACCACAAATACATTTTCTTCATCCTGTTTAGCCTTCTGTTTAGTGTGGAATATAGTTTTAGCCAGGATGATCCAGTAACGCCTGTGGGCAAGATAATTTCCGCCGCGATCAGTCAACAGAAGATCGTTATAAAAACTACGAATGCCTATGCAGAAATAACAGTTTATAGCCCATCCGTTATTCGGGTGCGCATTGACCGCAAACCTTTTAACAGGGATTTTTCGTACGCTGTGGTGGCTAAACCGGAAGTTTTACGGGCCAAAATCAGCCAGACTGACCAGGATATTGATATTGCGACTGACTCGCTGAAAGCAGTTATCCAAAAAAACGCGTTTTCCATTGCTTTTTTTACGCCGTCGGGCGAACTGATCAGTACCGACGAAAAGGGTTTGACCACTTCGTGGGTGGGACAATCGGTCACTACATACAAAACCCTGCAGGAAAACGAGCATTTTATAGGCCTGGGCGAAAAAACCGGTAATTTTGACCGTACAGGAAATGGCTACACGCATTGGAATTCGGATGCCTATGCCTATACGGCCTTGCAGGATCCCTTGTACAGCACCTTCCCTTTTTATATCGGGATACACCACCACATCAACTATGGTATTTTCCTGGATAATACCTGGCAAAGCGATTTTAATTTCGGCGCCAGCAATAACCGCTTCTCGTCGTTTGGCGCACGCGGCGGCGAGATGGATTATTATTTCATCTATCATCAGCGCCTGGCCGATATCATAACATCATACACCTGGCTAACCGGCCGCATGCCCCTGCCACCGCTTTGGGCACTTGGGTATCAGCAAAACCGTTTTAGTTACTACCCTGAATCGGAAGTAATGCGGATAGCACACACGCTTCGCGAAAATCATATTCCTGCAGACGGCATAACGCTGGATATACATTACATGGATAAATACCAGCTGTTTACCTGGAACAAAGCACGGTTTCCGGACCCAGCGGGGATGAATGCGGAGCTGAATAAGCTCGGCTTTAAGACCACCGTTATCGTCGACCCGGGCATAAAAGTTGAAAAAGGCGCGGCCGCATATGAGGAGGGCCTTAAAAATGATGTTTACATCAAATATCCCGATGGCCAGCCATATACCGGGCAAGTGTGGCCAGGCTGGTGTAATTTCACTGATTTTACCAGCGAAAAGGGCCGCAGTTGGTGGCATAAACAGGTAAAGTTTTTTGCTGACGCCGGCGTAAGCGGCATATGGAACGATATGAACGAATTTTCTACATGGGGCCAGAAAGCGCCGGATAACATTTTATTCGATTATGATGGCCGGCTAACCACACATCTGGAGGCACACAACGTGTATGGCATGCAAATGGCGCGTGCCAGCTACGAAGGCGCCGTTGAACATTTGGGCGAACGCCCGTTTGTGTTATCACGCTCCGGGTATGCCGGGCTTCAACGTTACTCCGCTTTATGGACGGGTGACAACCGTGCCGAGGAGGATCATATGCTGCTGGGCGTACGTTTACTAAGCAGTTTGGGTTTAAGCGGGATGTCGTTCACAGGTATGGATGTAGGCGGTTTTACTGGAAGCCCTACCGTTCCTTTATATGCCCGTTGGATGGAAATTGGTGCGTTTATACCATATTTCCGCAATCACAGCGCCGATGATACCAAACCGGACGAGCCATGGGCGATGGGCAAGCATGCGCTGGAGATCGCCCGAAATTATATCAGCCTCCGCTACAAGCTGATGCCTTACCTGTATTCGGCATTTTACGAATCGACCCAAAACGGATTGCCTGTGATGCGTTCGCTTGCCATTAACTATACGTTTGATCCGAAAATATTATGGCCCGATTATCAAAACCAATATCAATTTGGCGATGCCTTTTTGGTGGCGCCGTTTGAAAGCGGAAAGGATTTTGGCAAAATGTATTTCCCCGAAGGTTTATGGTATGACCTGTACAACGGCGAAAAAGAGAACGGCGGCCAGGAAAAAGTAGTCGCCTTAACATTGAATAAGTTACCGGTATATGTGAAAGGTGGAAGTATTATTCCCATGCAGTCGTTAATTCAAACCACTGCTGAACAGCCCACAGATACGCTTTACCTGCATATTTATAACGGGAACCGGGCAAACAGTTTTGTTTACTACGAAGATGACGGCAAAACTTTTGACTATAAAAATGGTTCGTTCTACAAACGCCTGATCAGTTTTGACCCTGTAAAACGGAGTATAATTTTTGATCCGGCTGAAGGGAGCTATGCGTCGCACTTTAAATACATCCATGTTTTGATGCATGGGTTTGAACAAGTAAATGCCATTCAGTCGGGAAACGATAAAATAAAAGTGGCCGATGGAGAGTTTTCTTTCGTGGGTTGGGGGCTGAACGACGATTTGCAGGACCGGGCTTACGCTCCGGAACATTGTTCAGTTAAAACTGTTACGATAAATAACGATAAAGGAAAAATAGAGTTGACTTACTGAAAATAAAGGGAAGAGCGGGTATGAAGATCAACAGGATAAATTTTAAGATGAACATTTTAGCGGTGATTATCACCCTGGCCGGATTGTTAGTTGGCTGTAGTAAGCATAGCGTTACGCCAACGCCTGCACCACCGGTTGACACTTGCCAGCACTTACCACGATCCCGCCCAATACGGTGCACCGTTTAGTGGGGTGCCTGCCACTAAGGATATTGTTATATACGAGGTAAATATGCAAACCTATACGCCGGCAAATTTCCAGGGCGTAATGGCGCGGCTCGATTCTATCAAATCGCTTGGCATTAATGTGATATGGTTGATGCCAACTTATCCCGTCGGGGTGCTTAAAAGCATCAACTCACCTTATTGCGTTCAAAACTATAACGGTGTCAATCCGAATTTCGGAACGCTGACCGATTTGCGCAACCTGGTTGCCGCAGCGCACACGCTGGGCATGGCGGTAATAATGGATTGGGTTGCCAATGATACCTCGTGGGATAGTGTTTGGATCACTAATAAATCCTGGTATTTACAGGATGGCAATGGCAATATCATCAGCCCGCCAAATACCACTTATACTGACGTGGCAGCATTAAATTTCAACAGTGCCCCGATGCGTACGGCCATGATCAGGGCGATGAAATATTGGATATATACCGCAAATGTGGATGGTTACCGCTGCGATTTTGCAGACAATATACCTGCTGATTTTTGGACGCAGGCCCTGGATACTTTAAACACCATATCCACGCATAAGCTCATTTATTTAGCTGAAGGCACTACTGCGGCAGAAATAACATCCGGTTTTCAGCTGGGTTATGCCTTTAGTTATTACAGTACAATTACCGGGGTTTATGCGGGTACGCAACCGCCCGGTTCAATATTTACCACGAATAATACGGAGGTTGCATCTTTGCCATCGCCGGGTATAAAATTAAGGTACACCACCAATCACGACGATGCTTCATCAGCAAGTACAATTACCGCCTACAACGGTCAACAGGGAGCTTTATCCGCATTTGTTTTGGCGGCATATATGGACGGCGTACCCTTGATATACGATAGCCAGGAAGTGGGTTACCCCAATACGATAAGTATTTTTAGTGACGTGCCTGTTGATTATACGGCCAACCCCAACGTAGTGGCTGCGTATAAGCAAATCATTGCTTTCCGAACAGCGCACGAGGCTATTAAAACAGGTACTTTGACCACCTACAATGACGCAAATATTGTGGCGTTTCAAAAAGTTTCGGGTACAGATGATGTGCTTATTTTGGTAAACGTAACAAACAACACCGTTAACTACACCGTACCGGTAGCATTGCAAAACACCAGCTGGACCAATGGTTTAACCGGCGCAAGCGTTGGCCTGGGCACGCAGGTCTCATTTCAGCCTTATAATTATTTGATATTAACCAAAAATTGATCCTTAAAGGAAGAAAATGCTGTAAAAATGCGGACGGCAGCTCATTAACTTGCACTTCTTAATTGCCTCAAATAAAAAACCGCTTTCCTCATGCAGAAAAGCGGTTTTTCATTCCGGTGAACCCTATGGTACAATTCTCGAACCAATTTATAGAAGATTTGAGAAAGATAGCGGAGTTAAAATGCCCCTAAGGCAAACAGAAGCGAAATCGAATGACTTTTTTGAAGATTTGAAACCTTTAGCGAATATTTTAACTTAGTTGAAATCACGCATTATCCCGCCGTCGCCGTTATACACCCTATACCTGGATTTGTAACTACTTTATTTTTACTATTGTTTATTCAGTTCTAAATCATGCGGGCTTTGCAAAATGCTTTTTATCCGCAATTTTTCCACTTTACTCTTCAATATCTTGAACACGAACAAAGGGCCGTAATATAAGTATCTTTTGTACATCCGCCCTGGTTCCTTTAACAGCCTAATAAACCACTCAAGGCCTAAGTTTCTCCAGAACTTAGACGGACGAACAATTGTTCCGGCATAAAAATCAAAAACGGCCCCGATGGAACAAATTGTATTCACTGACAATTGTGACCCGTAGTTATAAATCCATTTCTCTTGCTTGGGAGCGGTCATGCCCACAAATAAAACATCCGGTCCGAAAGCATTTATAGCATTAATAATTGTGTCATTTTCATGTTTTGAAAAGAACTTTTTAAAAGGCGGCGAGTAGGTTTCAACAACAATGTCAGGAAATTCGAGTCTTATCTTCCTTTTTATCAAATTCAATGTCTTAACGGAAGAGCCCAAATAAAAGCACCTGCCTTTTTTCTTATTCAGGTCATTAAGCAGATGGTCATGCAAATCTGCGCCCGCAATCTTTTTTATGTTCTGACCGGTTAATAATTTTGTCGCCGCTACTATACCCACCCCATCCGGTAAAAGGATGTCGGCATGCTTTAAAGCAGATTTGAATTCCTTATCGTTTTCTGCAATGATGAATGAATACTGGTTTACGGTATTGATAATACATTTTGAATTGAATTCAATTTCCGACAAGGGACAGGTTAATAACGAATACTCAAATAATAAAACCGAAGAACTGCTGCCCATTAAATTTCTTTAGTTTAAAAATTAATTATTAGGAATTCGCTTATCAATTAATATATCAGTGTAATATAGTACAATTGTTATGCCTCGTGCCGGAAAATGAAGGGTTGTTACAAAAACAAATCAAATCAATTTAAATGTACATTTTTAGTAGCCTAAAATTAGGATTTGTTCAACACTAGAAGGCGAAAATTGAAAAATGTAAATTGCGCCAATAAAGAGGTACCAGCCGGGTTTTGGCATAATGGGCGATGGGGAATTTGTCCCCTATTGAATGGGTAAAGTCTTCCCCGATTTTGCCCGCAGCGCCCAAAAAATATCGTTTTTTAAAACATTTTGGTGGATTATTCTGACGGTGTAACCTGCTTTTTTCCTTGGGTCCCGGCGATATAAGAAAAGGTTGAAGTGATATTAACTAATAATATAATTAACTTTGCCTGTATGAAGAACAATGGGTTCCCGGGCATTATGTCCGATTCTTGAAATCTTTTGCGTCTTTTTTTTCGTATTAAAGAAAATAATTATTCTCAGTCCAATTATAAACGGGAAAAATGGCAGCTGGTAGTGAAAGAATTGATGATGAGAAAATGAGGCAATTAGCCGATAATTTGAAGGAACTGATCCCCGGTTTTGGCTTCGCACTCATCGTTATTGATTTCGAAAATGAAAAACAAATTGGAAATTACATCTCCAATGTCCGCCAGGATTTTATGGTAAAAGCTTTAGAGCAGCAATTACAGGCGTTAAAAACAGGCGAGACTTTTTCAAACCCAAAAGTGTAATCGGCACCTATGCCTGCATTAAGCAACCTTTTGGGGTTTCAAATAAATGTTTGCTGCGTCAGTGCTGGCTCCCGCAGGCGGCATGACTTTTTTCCTATCGCCGGCAGTAACCCACATGCCAGGTAATTTGATAACTTTTTAACAGAGCTCCCGTATAAGAAGCTATGATCCTTTTGGAAGGATAGGGTTTTAAATTTCGGCGCTTTGAACAGCAAAAGGCTCATCTTAACGGTTGTATTCACATTGTCAGGTTTGGCCTCCGTCCGGCCGGTTTTGGCCCAACAGCTTTTTCCCGGCCCAAGCGATGCCCATGCTCCGGCGCCGGTGATTGGCGCCGTTCAGAAAATCGTTAATTGGCCGAACCCCATCTCTTTATGCACGAAAGAAGTAATCGGTAGTACTTATAACTGGTATAAAAAAGACACCACCGGCAAGTTACAACTCGTTCAACAGCGCGCCAGCTCTACTTACACTGAGGTGCCGGCAGGCGCCGGTTATTATACCTATGCGATATCGGTGACTGATACAAGTGGGTCCACTTCTGTTATTTCCGATCTTTTCAAGGTATATGTCCTTCCCGACAGTGTCCTATCACTTTCTGCATTGAAAATAACGAACCTTGATTTCTCTCCGGCATTTGCAGCTAAAACAACCCGCTATACAGCATCTGTACCCAATGCAATCAGCTCCGTCATCATTACCCCTAGGGCGCCGGGCAGTTCGACCACTATAACCGTGGACAAAATTCCGGTGTCATCAGCAACAGAGTCGGGGCCAATCAGTTTAAACCCGGGAACAAATATTATCGAGATAGCTCTTACACCAAAAGATGGCCTTTCTGCACTGACTTATACGGTCAATGTGACCAGGGCACCGATAACCAGGTCAGACAGTATTGATAGGCTGGTTAACTTCACCGCGGATGCTGCGACATTCGCGAATGAGGGTGTCGTTGTACATCACGCCGTCTCTCCAAACGGAGATGGCATTAATGACTTTTTGGTAATAGACGGAATAGCCAACCACCCTGACAATCACCTGGTGATCATGGACCGAAGCGGACTGGTCGTTTATGACGCCAGGGGTTACGATAATAAATCCAGGATATTTGACGGTCATTCGAATAAAAACGGCGCCATGCAACTTCGAGGGACTTATTTTTATGTATTTGATTATACCGTCAGCGGAGTAACTAAACGAACGACAGGTTTCCTGGTGCTGAGGTATTGAAAATTAGCTGATAACAGCTAAAACCTGTTTTTAAAGTCTGCGAATAATAAAGCGGGCAGATGACTTTTTTTAGCATTGTAATACCGTTCGTCATATTTATATCCGTAGCCGTATTTAATTCTTTCTATGCCATTAAACAGGATATTGATGTTATGCAGGTATTGCTGCTCGGCCAATTGATTTATAAATTCCAGCTCGGCCGCGTGAGTGACGCCCTGCCTGATAATATACAAAGTCAGATCAGCCATACGGGAGAGAATGACAGCGTCCGCAACCAGGTGTATCGGAGGGCTGTCGATAATGATGTCATCATATTCCTCTCTTAGCGATGTGATCAATTCTTCCAGTTCCCTTTTTTCCAACAATTCCGAGGGATTATGAACGACAGCTCCGCGTGTTATCAGGTCCAGGTTTGGATTTGAGCCGGACGATTGAATAATTGCTGACCTGGTTGCTTTCCCATTAAGATATTCGCTGATGCCAGCATGTTTCTGCGCCAGCCCCAAAGATTCTGCTATTTTGGGTTTTCGCATATCCAGCTCCAGTATAATTGTTTTTTTAAACGCCAATGCCAAAGCCAACCCAAGATTGACACTGACGAAGCTTTTGCCTTCGTTGGGCACGCTGGAAGTGATCAAGGTCACCCTTCCGGTACCTTTTGATTTGTGCAACTGGAATAACTTAACTCTTAAGGCCTTAAACTGTTCACTAACCATATTCATCTGCCCGTCGCTCACCACTACCATGCTTTTAAAGTTGCCCATAGGCAACTCTGCAATTACCGGTAGTTTCAATGCGCCGGTAATCTGGTCGATATTAGTTACCCGATTTTTCAAGCTGTTGCGTCCATAGATCAGCGTTAACGGGAAACCGAAGCCAATCAAAAACGCTATAAAATAAGCAATGGACGAAATGTCATTTGCGGGTTCGGCATAAGCTTTATCAATCACCCGATCATTTGACAGGGTAGATGCATATTTGACATTAACCTCCTCACGTTTCTGCAACAAATAAGTGTACAGGCTTTCCTTACTCGTCTGCTGCCTTTTAATGCTTACATATTGGCGTTCCTCTTCCGGCATACCTTTAATGGACGCCTCGTAGCCAGCAGCAAATGACTCTAGTTTTTGCCTTGTTGCCATCAACGACTCTTTTATATTTTTAACATTTTCCCGGATGGTCGCTTTTGCCGTTTTAATTTGGCTGTTGATCGGGTCGAAATCCGGGTTTGTCTCCGGCATGGTTGCAGCCAGTTTATCATGCTGCAATTGCAGCTGCGCCAGCGCTTCAATAGAATTGCTTAAGGCAGGGTCCGTTATCCCAACAGTAGCCGGGGCTTTTTCTTCGTTTTGATTTGAATTCAGGTATTTTTCTATCCCATCAACCACATTCAGCTTTAAATTTACCTGGTTTAGCTCGTTATCGTTTGCTTGCATATTTTGCAGCCTTACCTGGGCGTCTGAACTCATATCGGTTAAACTATTGCTGCTTTTAAACCCTTCAATTCCTTTTTCTGATGCAGTTAGTTCCTTCGATAACGAGTCAATCCGTTTATTTAAAAAATCAAGGGTGCTTTTGGTTTCCTGGTCCTGGTCAGTAGCGGAAAATAAATTATAATTGGAAATGAGGTCGTTAAGTACATCTTCACCCCTGGCAGGCACCTGGTCAAATATGGATATATCTATCGATGTGGCCTGCTTGCTCGTCAACCCTACGTTAATCGCATTTTGAAATGTCTGTGTCGTTTTTTCGGGATTTGCCAGGCGGATGATGATAAAATCACCTTTACAATCTGCCAATGTTTTGGTGGGTTGCAGTTGCCAACGCCCAAAACTTGCTGCGTACGAATTTTCGAAAGAAACTTCCTCGTATTTCCCGTCCGTACCTTTTAATAGAAATGACCTGTCGTCTTTAATTTGAATATCGATTTCGTTATTGCCGCCTATTAAATTTACGTTTAACAGCGTTAGTTTTACCGGGCTTTGATTGTAGATATCCTCAAATAACCAACCATTTTTCTTTTTATAGGTGATCCATAACTGCAGGTCGTCAACCACTTTCCCAATAAGTTTTTTTGACCTTAATATTTCCATTTCATTTTCCACACCTTCGGTTGAGTTTGTGAACCCTATGTCATCGCCAATTTCCGTTTTCGCCCCCCCAGCAGACTGTTTATTGTCTTTGATGAGTATTGTTGCCCTCACCAGGTATGTCGGTTTAGCAATCTTAAGATAAATTGACGCTGCGGCTAACGCTGCAGCTATGCAGATAACAAAAAGAGGCCAATGAAAAAAATACCGGGTTAGCACGCTTTTCAGGTTATAATTTGAAATTTTATCGGGGTTGATCATCAATGTCGTCAACTTCTTGTTTGATGCGCTCATTTGGTGGTCATTTGTGACTGTACACATTGGAAATAACGATAGCTATTATGGTAAGCCCCGCCAGGACCAGCGTTGCTGTGCGGTAGCCCCGGTCAACCTCGGCGAATTTAGTCCGGTCGGCCTGCACATAAATTTCATCGTTATTTCTTAGATAATAATAAGGCGATTCAAATAGCTTTTTTGAGGTCAGATCGATAGGAATGAAACTCCTTTTGCCATCCTGCTCCCTTATCAGGATGATTGTTTTGCGTTCAGCGGTTATATTCAAGTCGCCCGCTAAACTCAGCGCCTGGGTGATGGTCGTCCGTTCGTTTTGCATGGTATACACATTAGGGCGCTGTACATCCCCGAAAATGGCCACCTTAAAATTAATGAGCCGCACGTTAACAACCGGGTCCTTATAAAAACGAAGGAGCAGGGAATCCATCCGGGTGCTCAGTTCGGCAGTGGTCAACCCAGCGACTTTTAGGTTGCCGATCAGCGGAAGCTGGATGGCGCCCTTATCATCAACCAGGTACCCTGTGATTGGGTTTTCAGAAGAGCTATCAAAGGTATTGCCGTTTACCCGGTTCAGGTTATAGTTAAATATTGCTGAAGATTCGGGGTTTCGGCTGTTCACATTGATCCCTAAAATATCCGCCGGCTGTATAAGCAACGGCGAATAGTTGCTAACAGGATTCTCGGAAGTGGAACTGTGATCAAGATCCTGGAAGTACGGTACGTTTTTATAAGAACTGCACGAACACAGCACACACATTGCAAATAAACTACAATAAGTAATTTTTTTATTCATACAGTTTGATTTGCTCCGGGGGAGAAAACAATGGTACGCCCCCGACCGCTCATTCGTAAAGATAAGCCTTTTTTTAAATTTTCAATAAGTCCGTTCCTTCAAAGATCATACCGGGAATTGATTAAAGGGTCTACAGGGCTTTAATGAGCTAACCCTTGGAGCATTTGTTAGTTTGCACGCCAAACAATAACGGGTTTATTACCCTGATCAACGGGTGCTGATTCATAGGCGCCTATGTCAGGGGCGTTGCCGGCATAGGGTAAGCCGACGTTCATTCCCGCATCTATACACGGCGAAGAACTTTGCAAATGCAGATTAGCGGCGCTTATAAAAATCGGATTCGCCACTATGGAATGACCTGCCTTCCCTGTTGCTGCCTGGTATTGAGCCAGGCTGAGTAGTTTATAAGTAGTATAATCGGAATAAATATCACTGATGCCATTATTAAAAAAGCAGTTGTGATCGTCCTCGGCAAGGATATTCAGGTCATTCGTACTAAAACTGATCATCGCATACCAGGATGGCGTTGCCATGTTACTGAAAATATTATTCACTAACCTGATCCTTGGGACGTCGGACGGGGATGTATATTGTAAATTCAGGAACCGGCTTACGAAACCATTTATTGTATTGTTAATGATATTTACGCCCCCTGCCTGATAGATGCCAATTGCCACGCTCGAGTAATCTACCCCTCCTCCGTTCATTACATTTCCTTCCAGCGTCGAATTTAACAACGCACCGATGCCTGTTGCAGACCCGTATCCGTTTAATAATTCGCATTGGGAGTAGTTTATTATATAAATATATGAATGCCCGCCGTTGAACATATAATTCCCCTTAATAGTGCAGGAAAATGCATTTTCAAGGTCAATTGCATCATGAGCAGTATTGTAGATGGTATTGTCTACAACGGAATGTTCATAAACCAGGTGGTATGCGCCGTCGAGGTCTAAACCGCACAACTGGCAGTTGTGAATAATGTTGTCCTGAAATATGCAATTATTGGTTTCGATCATCGTCCAGATACCACGAAGGGTAAAATAACATATCGTATTTCCTGTATAAGTATTGTGATTGCATTGATGGGAGTATTCCCAAATACCATTTCCGTTGCCGTCATTAGTCGCGCCGTTAACGATATTGTTTTTAAACAAATTATATGATCCCTGGATAATAACACTTCCCAAAAAGCTACAGCCCTGAATAGTGCAGTTGGTTATGCCGACGTCGGTATTAAAACCAATATTGCCTAATTGCGCCACAACGCCTGTCGAACCGGTCCTTTTGAAAACGAGGCCTGTGAAAACAAGATTGGATTCAAAGGAAGTTGAAATATTTATAGCAAAACTGGCGCCGCCGTTGATTACTGGCGCCGCGCCTGTTCCATAACTACCAAAGATCAATCCATTACAATTGGGCACCAATGTGCCGACCCAACCATCTCCTTTTTTGAATAAAATGGAGTCGCCGGGAGCGAGATTTGACAAGGTGTTTAATTTATTTATGGATTTCCAGGGGGTTAGCGGACTTTCGGCCTGTGCAGCGGAGCAGTTATCTTTGCCGGTGCTTGAAGAAAAGTAGTAAGTTGCGGCAAAAGAGCCTTGAACAGAAAATAAAAAAATAAAAATGGCTATTGCTTTTTTACAAAAGATATTACGGAAAAGAAAAAATGTTTTGTTCATCAGCTATAACCAACCGTTTGTTTTCTACGAGTTTAGTTTTTTTTTGTTCTATAAATTACTTCATCTTCACTTAACTGATCATAAATCAGGTTAAGCGATGTGATGTATTGATCCATAGAAACGTTTTCTTTTATGTAAGTGCAGGAGTTTTGCCCAATCAGTTCGCAGTCGATCTTTCCTAAAAGAATATCTTCTATTTTTTTTGCTAATTCTTCGGGATCATTTTTTTTGACAACAATCCCATTTTGGTTATTTTTCACCACCGACAAAACAGATGCATCGTCCGTTACAATAACGGTATTGCCGGAAGCCATTGCCTCGAGGATTGAAATTGGCATCCCCTCAGAATGTGTTGAGGGGAGCAGGAACACATCAGAATTATATAGTGCCTCCCATTTTTCACGCCCGGATGTTACACCTTTATATGCGTAATTTAATCCCGGGTATAGGGAAAGCTCATTTAAAACCTTTTCCAGGTCGGGCCCGGTGCCATAAATATCAAACTGGAGCCGGTTAAAATATTTTTTTAAATATTTAAAAGAATCGCAAATAATAAAAATACCCTTACTGCTATTAATACGACCCAAAAAAATCAATCTAAGCCTGTTTTCCTGTGATTTTCTTTTCATACCGCCGGCCAGTGTGGTGTTTACTGCGTTCGGTAAAACCTGGAAATCACAGTCGCCAAAGCGTTTGGTAAGGAGTTCTTTTTCAAACGTACTTAGTACGATAACTTTATCGGAATTATTAAATAAATACCGCAGGCAATAACGTAAGACCCCGCCAGGAGCTTCATTCATTAAATAATAACCACCGTGTACGTGAAAAACCATTTTTTTTTGGAAGACGTTCTTCAAGATCATGTGTATCAAAGCGTCTCTCAATATAGATTTTCTTTCGAGCCCGATGTTTAAATGAACGATCTGGAAATTTTTATGGAAAGGAAATGTAACTGCTTTTATATAACCGCTAAACAGATTGAATGCCCATTTTAAGTTTCTTTTTTCATTGTCTTTCGACCCTAATTTTAAATGTATGTACCGGTTTGGATCTGAATTGATAATTTCAGCTACAAGGCTTGCAATACCACTAACATTATCGTGAGTATTTAAACTGGGGCTGCTTATCAGTATCCTGGATTTCATAAGGCGGCTATCGACGCGGGCTGTTTACCAATTATCGGGTCTTAAACTATTGCTTATCAGTTAAATAATCCTGGCAGGGTTCCCAACAACGGTGCTATTATCAGGAATGCTTTTAGTTACAACTGAACCAGCGCCAATCCGCACATTATTTCCAATAGTGATATTGCCGATTATTATGACGCTGCATCCAATTTCCACATTATTACCAAGAACTGGCGACATACTTATTGTGCCATCTGAAAAAACTTTATTGCCAATTGTGGTACAATGTCTTACTGTGCAATTTTCGCCGATTACGACCTGGTTATTGAAAACCGTTGCCTGGCCATGATATAGTTTAAAATTTTTTCCGATCCTGGTATTCCAGGGAATTTCGATACTAAGCAACCATTCAACTAAAATGCGGTAAAACAATAAGTACAGGAATCCCAGGTAGCGATAAATTTTCCGGGTAGCAGCAAAATTGGCCATCCTGAATAGCAACAAAATCACACGGCCCTTTGTATTGCCTTTATTTGCCTTCCAATCCTGGAGAATAAACGGAAAAAAATACATCGTATCGTTCAGTTGCTTATTGTGTTTTCGCCTGTTAATTTTGCATTTGTAATTTTAAAACATCCTCAAACATCGCCACGTATTTTTCGCTGATAATCTCGTCAGAAAAATTCACCTCAATATACAACTTCAGGCGGTTCAACAGCAATTGGTAATCGTCGCCGTTTTTTAGTAGCGCGGCTTCCAATACACGCTCCAATCCGTTAGGGTCATTTAAGTCATAAAAATAACCACTTACATCTTCTTCTACCACTTCCCTAAAAGCCGCTAAGTTGCTTACAATTACCGGTAAATTATAGTTGTAAGCAATCATCAACGGGCCGCTTTGGGTTGCATCGTTATATGGCAGTACCAGGTAATGGGCGGTTGTAAACAATTCAGGAATTTCCTTATTTGAAATAAAGCGAATGCTTTTACGAACCTGTTGATCATGTTTGATCAAGGGTTGGTACGTTTCTTCCCACGAGTCGCAGCGGCCCGCTATAACCAGTTCAATATCGTTATAATTGTCGCCCAAATTATTAAATGCGCGAATTAAACCCTCCAGGCCTTTATAAGGCGCAATATTCCCGAAAAACAAAAAACGGGTAACAGCATTGTTGTTTTCCGCTGCAATCGGCGATTTTTCGATAGCCTCGCCGAAGCCCGACAACGCTAACGGAATATTGTAAACCGTTTTATTTTTAGCTATTTTTTTAAATAATAACTCCTGGTTTTTCGAAAAGACCTGGAACTTGTCGAAATAACCAACCATGATCTTTCTAGCCAGCCGCAAAAAAGAGGAAAACGATGTGCCGCTATGAAATTTGACATCGTGAAGCGCGACTATCGTTTTAGCCTTGTCCAATGCCATGCACATCGAACTTATTATAGGATTATCGTGACTGACAGTGTATATAATATCCGGCCCGGTTTTTTTGATGTCTTTTAATATCCCGTAAAAATCTGATGCGATCCTCAAGTCTCTGGTTCTGTGTTTAAAATGAAACAACTTATAGCTTATATTATACTTCAAACAATAATCAGCTATTTCCTGCCCATCAAAATTCGCATTTCTTTTAGGGATGATCACATCGTATTTAATATCATAAAATTTAGTCAAAAGACATAAAACGCCCATATCTACCTGCACAAAATCTGTTGAAGATACATAAACAAGTTTTTTCATATTGAACAAGACAGGCAACACTTAATATAGACTATACCGAAACCAAAGTTATTGTCCACAAAACGATAAGTTTTTTTACAACCATTAAGTATACAGATCGGGGAAGAAATTAATTTTATATAACATTTTAGATTTTCTTTGCCCAATTACCTTTGCAGGGACTCCGCCCGCGATGCTCATGGGCGGCATATCTTTTGTAACTACAGCGCCCGAGGCTATAACACATCCCCTGCCGATGGTAACCCCCGGCAAAATCATTACCCTGGATGCTATCCAAACGTTTTCTTCAATGATTACGTCGCCCTGCCTGATTTCATGATAGTCGGAATGGGGGTCATGTTCCAGGGTATAAATCCATGTGCCCCGGCCTATGTCCACATTGTCTTTTATGATGATTTTTCCGTATCTTCCGTCAAGCAAGCATTCCGGGTTTATTGCACAATTATTGCCGATCGTAATTTGTGTCTTGTCAACTTCCCTGTTCAAAATCTTAACGTTTGGGCAAACATTAGTTTGCGAACCAATTGTCATGTAGCACCTTGCAATAGGTAAACGGACTATTGCGAATGGGATATATGTGAACAGGTTATTAAACAGATACAGTCGCAATGATTTTCCAATTCTTAAAATACTTCTAAACGCCATATTCAAATTATGTTAATTTTTACAACATCCTGTCTTTTTTGTTTAAATACAACAAAGGATAAACTTATTAAGATAACTAAACTGCTAAACCCTATAAAGAATATGTAATTGTTAAAGTGGGGCTCGTAAAAGTGGTATACGGCGATAATGGCAAACAGGGAGAAATAAAACAAGAAACAACTGATGTAAGAGGTTATTTTCATTTTTATTAAAATCCAATCCTGGGAGATATGAAATATTAAAAATGATCCAAAAATGGAAAAGTTGATAACAGAAAGCGACCTGTGAAAATGAAAACCAATAAAGCAGCCGGTTAAGTTGATAAATAAACAAACTATATTAAACCACATATCCAGTTTTTCCAACCGTAAAGACGTAAGTAAATTAACCTGCAATAAAACTGTCGGAAGTAGCAGGAAAGTCAGGAACATTTGTTGGGTACATTCCACCGAAACTAAATAATGCTGCCCAAACGCTTTCTGTATTAGTAAATGAGCAAAAGCATAAATAAACGCATAGGAGAAAATAGAAAACGTATAATATAAATAGTATATTTTTTTATACAGCGCACGCAATCCTATCATATCCCCGGCCTTTACCAATTGATTAAATAAGGGATATACACTTGCCGAAGCAACAAAAGGCAGCGCCTGGAACAGTGAAAATATTTTGAACGCTATTTCGTAATTAGCGACAGCGGCTAAAGTTAAAAACTTAGAAATTAAAATGTTTGACAACCGCCAGTAAACGATAGATACGCCGCCGATGATAATAAATTTCCAATTTTTAAATACAAACTGTTTAATATCCTCATAGGAAATTTTTGCGTACCATATCTCTTTAGTGGTAATGCTGTTTGATGAGCCTATCCTGATAAAAAGGTTAAGGCTAAGAAAACGCATGGCCACTAAAAACACACAAATGTTGACCATGGAGAACGGATATAAAAATAATGAACAGCCCACCAGCAATTTGAGTAAACCATCGATGATCAAAATATTGAAGGATTTTTTTTGATTCGACTCAGCAATGTTCATGCATTTGATCGCATAGATCACATTGTCAAAGATGATATTTGTGCCGAGTAAAAATGAAAGGATGATGATCTGTTTATCGCTATACAAAGCGAGACATACGCCAAAGGATACAAAATAGAAAATGAATCCAAGCCACAATTGAATTTTTAAAAACTTCCTCGACAAATCGACGGTGTCAGCAGCAACTGAAAATTCACGTATATACCATTGGCCAAGGCTCATAGATGAAAAGGCGACAATTATTTGATAAATTGTATTGGCAATCAAAAACTTTGCGAAATCTGTGGTTGGGAATTTCCTGGCCAGTACAACAAAAAACAAACTCGCGAGCAGTGTTTGCAGAAAGGTTGCCGCTACCCCCCAAAAACTGTTCTTCAACAGTGCCGACTGTAATAGTTTAGACGGCCTGATACTCTTCAGGTTCATAAACGTGGAGTTTTTTAAGAGGATAAGCGATTATCAAAACGGTCATACTTGCAACCATAATCAAAATTCGGGCTTCAGAGATAGAGTATAGTGTATTAAAAGCTACGAGCCACGTAACTAACGACGCCATCAACAAAACACTGCGCTTATCTGTAATACCTTTGACATAATATACCAGTCCGTTTACCAAAGGGACAAGTATAAACAGCATGACCAGTGCAAGTCCGATAAAACCTAATTCGACAGCTATCTTTAAATAACCATTTTCAGGCTGATCGAAATACAGAAAAGTGCCCGGCTCTATTTCCAGGTATTGATCCTGTGCATATTTCATAACATAGCTTTGATAATTCCCGTAACCTACTCCCAGGAACGGATACTTTTCAGCAATCCCGAATGCCTCCTTCCAAAGAGATTGGCGAAACTGGTAATCCTGGGATGCGTTTGCCGTTCTGCCTATTATTCCCTGTTGCGGAGACGATGCAGGTGGCGAAAGTGCAAATAAAGCGCCTATGATTAAGAGTACGATTATGATGGCCCTGTACATCCGGAATTGTTTCCCTGCGAAAAGAAAGACAAAAATTAGTCCAACCGACAATCCGCCGACAGCCGACCTGCTGCCTGCAAAAAAAACGCCGGCAAGTGCAAGGGGGTAAATCAAATAATTCAACCATAGCCGTTTCCTCGTCCATCCCTCTTCTGCATACAAAAACAGGAAACTTCCCATTGCCAGGTATTGGCCGCTTACCTGTGAATCATAAAATATACCCGGATACCTGATCATATTAAAGTCGGGGTCAACCACATTGTTATGCAGTTCCGGGTAAAAGGTAAATCGCAAGCCCACGATCATCTGGACGAACAGGAAACCCAAGCATACTAAATAGCTAACCTTTAAAGCCCTGATCGCCTTCCGGTGAAATTCCGGGTCTTTTTTGCATTCTAAAATAAAGAACCGGCAGAAAATAAAAATGGGGACAACGCGTACCAAATTGAAATAAGGATTGTTTGGAAATTCGGAAACAAGGCCGCCCAATATGATCACAATGCTTAACATAATAAATAACAGGAAATAGAACCGGCCATTGTTTTTGATGTTAAATTTTATGAAATCCTTAAATAGAAAAATAATGCAGTAAAAGGTTATTGCGTCAAATGTCCTGAACCCTCCCCACGCTTCTTTGGTAATCTTCAGATTCATTAACGGCAAAAAGCAGAGTATAAAAATGAGGCATGACTGAACGTTGTTCCCGCCGTAAAACAGAACATTGAGAAGGAATAGCAATAAAGTAACAACCGGTAAAATAAAAATCAGATTATCAGCCATTGACGCGTTTATGATTTCTCAAATTGTGATTTTAATGTTCTGTTTGATCTACTCATTTGTGACTGTACACATTGGAAATAACGATAGCTATTATGGTAAGTCCCGCCAGGACCAGCGTTGCTGTGCGGTAGCCCCGGTCAACCTCGGCGAATTTAGTCCGGTCGGCCTGCACATAAATTTCATCGTTATTTCTTAGATAATAATAAGGCGATTCAAA
>Ga0302191_10000838_pt1 | contig 19887 bp, 4 predicted proteins | sample II_Bog_E3_1_FD_198775 | JGI IMG/M metagenome (GOLD analysis project Ga0302191, IMG submission 198775) | Peat permafrost microbial communities from Stordalen Mire near Abisko, Sweden - II_Bog_E3_1 | ecosystem: Environmental > Terrestrial > Soil > Wetlands > Peat | place: Sweden: Abisko, Stordalen...
AGAATGAGAGATGCACTCAACTCAACGGTCATGGAAGATAATTATGGATATCAGTTTTTAGAGTGGGGATTTAGTCCTCATTCCTCATATCATATTCGATCTCAAATCATTGAGGGCCACGCCCATCCTGATGATGTGCGAGCTATGGAATGCAGCAGTCTCAATCGAAAAAATAGATACCGAGAGCACTATAAAACTGAAAGCCACAGAATGTTGAAAAGCTTCTGATCAAATACCTCAATCCATATCTATTTTATCTTTTTGTGGGGTAATATCAATAAACCGACTAATTCAATATTTTAAATATTAGATTAAAAGAGGGAATGTAAATTTAAATTCTCTTCACTACCAGAGCATGAAAATTTAGAAAAAGTTAACCTTTACTTATATCTAATTAATATTGATATCTATATTGAAAATACAATTCAATCATCAATTTTTCTGAGTTAGGCCTCTAATAATTACCAGTATTAGCATTTAAATTTGTACTAAAGGCGCATTTAAGAGCAGGAGCTAACAGTATGACTATTTTGAGACGAGTAGGAGTCTGCCACTGTGTTCATTGATGCCTTAGAATAGCTACTATTAATGCTGCTGACTGAAGTTTTGCGACTTAGAGTGTGGCAATTAGTCAACTTACCGCTCATTAATCCATTTTAGTAATTATGTTCATCCTCATTTTTCTTTTCATTTCTGTTGCAAATTTCTTTTTCGATATATTGCAGGATGGGATGTGCCGAATTTTCGGAAAAGGCCACTTTAAAGTTGTCGATATTTTGATGGATCACACAGCATAAGGTTGGAACAAACAAATTTTTGAGTGGCTCCATTATATAGTCGATAGGATGATTACATAACGATTCTAATAATCCTGAAGTTCTAATTTTTTCCTGATAGATATGATTCTCAAATGAAAGATTACCAATAAAAATAATAATCTAACTACAAAGATTTTTAATTTCTGTAGTTTCCTTAAAATTTTATTTCGAGTAATCGAACACATGCCTAATAGCTTTGAGCAATTGACTATTGCAGTCGATGAATTTCTGAATGTGAATGTATTTACCTGTGCGAAGATAACCTCAGTATGAAAGATAATATTCAGAGTTTTGAAAATGTAGAAAAGGAAGTTTATCTTAATGTTAGGAATCTCATCGTCCATAGAATAATTTTCTTCTCCATCATTCTCCCTATCATAAATGATTTAATTAATGCTAAACGTCAACAGTTGTACTCCACTCTCGAAATAAGAGATAGCTGCTCTGCTACAAAGAGAATCTGGAGTGATTGGCTTATATATCGGCCTTAATAACTCTCTATATAAGCATATAGCATACTTTTAGCACGATTGGCTCATTATCAAATAGTAAAATCTAAATCCTAGAAGTAAGAATTATGAAGTTGAGGGTTCATCTTCCGCCAGACAGCACTAAATACTGATCTTGATCCTCTTGAGAATAGAGGAGTACAATATGTATTAAACGTTAAGGTTTAATAACTCCTGTAATTCTACTGAATGAAAGCAGGTCTACTTCTGCTAGGCCCGGCGATCACTAGGTTTAGGATGCTAAGGCAATGAACAGCTATGCGACGCTATTCCCTCATTAGTACACAGTTAAGAAGAGAACTTATGACAATCACTTGGTTGCATATTAGTAGCAATTCCCGACTTGATGATAACGCGAGCATGATCTTTAATAATTTAAGGCCTAAGTTGATTTAAAGATACTCATTTCCATAGAAGGCATTGATTGCATTGCCTTGGTTCGATGAAGAGTGGGAAATCGTTTTATTAGCGACAGTAAGGAACTCATGAACCTTGCTCCTCTTAAAATTAAAATATCATGCTCTCGACGGTGTTCCACTATTTTTTGAATTTATTTGAGAAAACCCTCCACTTGCTGATAATCTGTCGAAAGGGTTTTAACCGCTTTCTAGAATTCGAGAGCCAATTTCATAAGGCGTGATTTGTTGGGGCTAGTTATATCCCGCTGATCCTTCAGTAATCCCTGCCCCTGCATTTGCTAACTCAGTAAATTGAGTCTCTGCTTCAACTTCTTATATTTCATCTTTCCCTCGATTATTTTTCGACTGCCTTCCTTGTCGCATGATGGGGCTCCTTCGTCTAAAAAAGAGCCTACTCCTATAGTAGCATTATTAAAAATGCATTTGTCTTTTGATGACAAGTGAATCCCGCTTTATTAAGAGTAAAATTCTGAATGGTTCAGATGAACAGAAATTTCAGCGATGGGCAAGGAGCAGTTTGAATCAAGGAACATTAGTTTTAACTTGCAATAATTTATTAATAATCTTAATAGCAAACACTATTATCCTTCCATTCATTTAAGGCTGAATAAGATCAGTAATATTTATTTTATTACCGTTACATTTATCTGCTACCTATATTTTAATAGTTTGTGTATCATCAAATTTTGACAAACAGTTAACTTCAAATTAAACTTAAATCACATCAGATGACTCCGTATAACAAATATTAAAATGGGAGGTTCCCAATCCAACCATGCATAATTATTAAAGTATGTGAAGAAAGAGTGGGAAGTATTGGCAGAAGAGGCAGGGGTTGTCCTAGTACGCAATAGAGTCAATGACCAAGAGGCCCAAATCATTAATATTTTGCACGACCCTCGCAGGAGTATGTAAAAAGAGCTTCAGATATATAATTATCGATACAAGCAGGACAACGCCCTTGTATCAGTCTACGCGGTGGATACATTAAAACTCTAGAATCAGCCCACTTTATGTGGCAATTTTTCAACTCTAAGCGTCGTCGTTTAGCATATCCCTTTTCGCCTCAGCGATGTTTAAAGCCTAAATTTTCAAGAGGGGCTTTATGTCCTGAGTGAATCGTTGAGGGGATTTGATGATCTATATGGAAAAGTCGGTAAATTCGATATCACTGATAAAATGGTGGGATTCAATAGTGCTGGGAAAGTTAAAATATGGTTTAATGAAAATTTTGCTTAAAACCACCCTCCCATTTAGAAACCTGCCCTACAAATTACAGCAGCAGATACCTACATCCTCACTCTTGAAAAACAGTAAACACAAATGGTGCAGAATGTTGCCAAATTAATACAGATGAAAGTAGAAGGGGGATTTACTGGAGAACTGTTACAACTCATAAACAAGCAAGGTAGTTTCATCGGTGCCTACTAACAAATAGAGAAATTTTGTATCAATTCCAACCTAAATCTTCCAGATCGGCTGAAATGGAGCTATCATAATTCAAATAAAACATAAATAAACAACTTAATTCCATATCAAGAAATACCGCTGCCGCCTGTCGGCTCAAATATAAATATGGGTTTGAAGGATATCCAAATCACCAAGTTGAATGAATCTCGAGTCATGAGAGTAAATCAATTAAACTAATTCTCTTCTCTAAAAAAGAATGAGTCATAGCCATTGATGTTGGCTGACTCTGCTGAATTTCCATTCCTATCTTCTCGACTGCCAAATAAAGCTCCAATGTATCCTATCATATTTAACTATGTGGCTAATCGCCCGAATTGATAATGTTTTATGTTTGAATTATTATATCCATCTTAATATAAATTGAAAATGTAACTTGCTCACAATCAAAATGAGTCGCTCTGGTATTTTATCTTCGGACCCAAGGAAAAGTCATCATTGTCTGCTCAATATGCTCTTTAACACCATTTACAACATCTCATCAACCCTAACGAAACCACTCTGAGGGAACATTAAAAGAAGGGACTCATCATCGAGACATCACCCCAACTCTTTCGCAAAGTTGAGGCTTGGAAGCTCTAATTGACAGTAATTTTCTTAAAAGGTGCCTTATCGGAGGAGTAATCAAAGATAAAGAGAGATTATGAGAGCATTGGTCGTTGCATCACAATTGAGTAGATCAATTATATTTCTTTTCGCAAGCAGCTGTATCCTAAAATAATCGTCCTCTATGGGCCAGATTTAAAACAAAACCAGGCAATTAGCTAGAATTATCTGCATTATACTGGCTACCGCATTATCAATACACCAGTGACTGCTAATGAGGTCGTTCACAAATTTCCCAAGAATCAGAACTTTGTATTCCTAGCATTCTCGCCAGAATTGGCAGAAGTCAACATTCTTTAAACATATTTCAACATCAAGATTATCCACCTAAAACACCTGCGAACTGAACTTAGCGGCCACTAGAAATTTTTCGATATTGAAGCTGTGTTAGTGCCACAACTACAGCGTAAGCCTTACTTTCATAGCGTCGATGGTAGTAGCCATCTGCAATAACTTTTAGTAAAGGTGGGTTAAAAGTTAAGTCCAGAACTGATATATGTAAATGTACAGGAAGGCTAATAACGAGAGAAGATTCGACGGCACGTGGAGTAGAGTGGCAGTTTGCTGCTCAACATTTTGGAGATACAGGCCGTCTACAAGCACAAACCAGGTAAACAAAGAACAGAAGGAGAGAGGCTAGATTTGTTGGTGAATATTGTCTTCCGAAACCTAATTCGCAGTACAATCTATTTCACTGACTTTCCATCTAGACCATAGGATTTATCTTTGCTCTAGAAAAGGACCCGCCCCTTTAAACTTTTTGCTGACTGCATTAGCCCAGAAAAATATCAGCCTAGTCAAAGTATAAACAGCACAATATATTTTTTGGAATCTCAGCGCAGAAAAAGCATATAGTCTGACTTTCCCTTCGAGAGGCAGATAACTTCCTTCACAAAATATCTTACTATTGCAGGACCACCTTGTGCGGGGAAAACTAGTGCTGCTAAGTTCATTGCGTCATAGTTGGGATACAAGCACATTGAATATGAGCCATATTTAGCCAGTATCAAGGAAAAATTGATTGCACCTGAGGACGGTGAAGAGCTACCTTTCCACAAGGTCATTAAGCACTTCGGACAACTCATTGCAAGCAGTGACAATTCTCCCCTCGTCATCGATGGAATCAATATTGACTGGAAGGATATTGATAATTGGGTAAAGTCTAATGGTCCCCCGACTGTTCTCAATCTTAAGGTCGACGAGAAGGAACTAATTAGAAGAACTAGAAAGAAAAATGAGGCTGACTTGGCAGCAGAGGTCACAGAAGAGGAAGCAGCCAAGATAAAGGAGGTTATAACTAAAAATGCTGAGTGGGCCGAACAAATGGGAGCTAGGTGCCCTCTTGCGACAATTTATCAGATTGACTTTTCGCAACAGCTTATTCTTGCTTAAAAACTTTTGGAATAAGTTCTGCGGCCAAAAGTTTTCCTCATTCAGGAAAACAATACAATGGTTTTCCAGAACATTTCAATTCGATACAATTTGGGTTTCTTTAACTTGCATCGTCACTCCCTCAAAGAAGTAAGCGATCTTGTTCGGAAGGGATCCTTCAGATATGTTGTCCTTTGTAACTATACTTAAAAAAATCAACAACTCATCTGCCAAGATATTTACTGGATTTAAAAATTTATTGGGCTCATCAGGTATCTCGCGATATGGAACCCTTAAACTATAGAGCTCAACGATGAAAAACTTCACCTTGAAGCCCCACCAAAACCAGAAAAGGTGAAAGCCGCATAAAACGAAGAAGGTGAAGCACCTCCTCCTCCTGAGGAATAGGGAGAAGTCAAGAAAAAAGTGATAAACATATATGATCATGAGTGGACCAAACCAGGAAACCAAAAGAACTTAAGTCAATGGTTCTTTAGTCTGAAGAAGCACATAAGCAAACGACAAAGCAATCCAATGGAGTGCTACACGAGTTTTGGAGAAGTTCTGAAAATCCTGTCTGAAAACAAAGAACAGTCTATCTATCATAGGATTGTAGCTTGATAGTGAATCAATAATCATCAATAAACATCATAAATTAGAACATTTGCTATATAACAGGATGTATGCCTGCTGCGATTGTACCTCAGCCCAACTGACAGTTTGAACCTTATTATCAGAACACAATAGCCACTGATGTTCAATTTTTATGAAGCTTAAGTAATGACCACTCGATAGGTTTTTACCTTCGTGCACGATTACTGCGTATAATTTATACTTGTTTGTTTCAACCCCAGCAGCAATTCCTCTCAAATCTAATTTTTAAGGAAAGGCCATATATTTTTCTTTTTTTTGAAGTTGAGAATTAAATCTTTTAAGGGTTATCACCAAAATTTCAGGAGGACTTATCATAAAGTATTTTCTATAGGCCACTATCGATTTGCATTTGGAGCATTCATAGTAGTTGCTGTGTTTATTTAATCTCTAAACATTAAAAAAAGACTACAAAAAGGGTTCTTGTCCTGTCTGTTGGGGATATTGAAGTTATTACCAGTAGTCCATTTTTATTATATCCGATTTATGGATAATTTAATACTATTCTTTTGAGATGATTGGATCAAGACTGAGACAAATATTATACGTGAGATTTAAACTTGTACTGATTTCCTTACATTGATTGCACTGTATTTAGTTCAGCAAATAAAAACCAAAAATTGATTGCGTGGGAGTTAACTTTTGATTGCCAAGTATACCTTCCACAGACTTGTAGCGATCGATATCTTTTAGGAAATTGATGCGTTAGCCCTCGCTGAGTATGTCGATAATCAGCAGCAACAATTAATCTGCATCTTGCTCTTCTTTGAATTGATATTTAGTATTGATTTGGCTCAAAAAGGAAAGTATTTTGGCTGGAACAAAAGGTTTTTCTTTTTCTTAAAGCATCTGCTTTAAAAACTATTTGAAAAGTACATTAAATTTGGCTGTTTTAATGGAAGTTATTTGATGCCGCTTAGTTTCAGTCAATAAAGATCGTTCCTTCTTCGATTTCACTACTGTCCACTTCTCATTCTCCATTTTTTAAAGAACATCATCATAAAAATATTCGATTTCTTTGCCTATCAATTTCTTATTCAGTCGAATTTTCTACTCCAGATAGCCTTCCTTTATAATTTATATTTGTTAATATAAGGTTTTAAGTTGAACCGAAGAGGCACTGGAGAACCGAGTTCAAATAGCAAGTATTTCCTAAATTCTTAATGCCTCTATGAGAAATTAAACTTATCTTGAACTGAATTTTTGAAGTTAATTGTTTCCATACTTCTAGAAGGTAGGCTGCAAACTTCTTCATTTTCAAAAAATCTTCATTTTTATCATCTCCGTCATAGGCAAAAATAAGATTTTGAATAGTATCTTTGCATTATGAACACCAAATACTCCCCTGTTCCATTTCAAATGCAAAATAATGATTGGTATTAACTTTTTGGTGGAGTTGCAAGCAACTGATCTATTGTTGGAATTGAAGGCAAAGTGCAGATCCACAGTGAAGACAAAGATAATATAGTGGAAGGGAATGTTAAGGACACTGCTTGCTAATTTCTTTGGTGGTTGCTTGTTTGATAGTCTATTTATTGATAAATTTAAGATGTTTACAAATTGTATTTTTGGCTGGGCACTAATTCATTAATTATTGACTCATGAAATGTAATACTACTCATTAATTCACAAAATCAAATAAGTAGATGTATTGAACTTAAAATCATTAATCACAACTACTCCAAGTAGTTAGATTTTAATGGTTTGACAGTCACTTACGATTTTGGTTAGAATTATTATAGTTCCTTTATTTATATTCTTCTGCTATTACTTCCCATCAGCAGATTTGGGCTATACTACGTAATTAGAGCTTATCTAGCTTATTTGCATCGTTTCGCTAGAAAGGTCTATATCTTTTTTATTTAAGCGTCAGCCTTTGTTTATCCTGGCTCTAAGGTTCGAACCATTTTAAAATCTCTTAAACTTTATTTATATTTGCCTAATTTTTTGAGGCACTCCGCTCTTCTGTAATAAGACTTAGAGTATTTATTGTTATAAGTCAGAGACAAGTTGGCATCATGCAAAGCTTTAACAGTTTCCTGAATTTTCAAATATGCCATGCACCTATTAGATAAAACAACACATCGTAACTTTTTTTGTGCCTGCGTTTACTCTTGCATCGGTAAGCCCTCTTGATCCAATTTAGTCAAGCACTAAGTATAGCAGTTAATCGCCTTTTAGTATTATAAGCTTTGAAAATGTAAATTTCCCTTAATAACACAAAAAATACTTTATCTTTAAGCTCGGTGGGATCATTTACCACATTTCGACGGCCTTGTACATTAATTCGTGTTTTAGGCTTGGCTCTGAGATTATTTTTGGATTCTTCGTAAGGATTATAAGGTCGATAAGCCCTTCTTTATTATTCCTCTAATTTAGTGAGCTAATGATCAGCATCAAACTTATCCCATGCCTTATAATAATCACTTACCGTATTAACATCTCTTATTAGATCTACCTTTTTTTAAATGACGGCTTTTTGCTCGGTGGGCAACTTTGGTTGATTTTTAATGATTTTTATTTCTGGTTATTTGATGTGAGATCTTTCCTACTGTCGTATCTGTGCTTTTGCTTTTTATTTGAGTTCCATTTCTTGCTACCAGTCGTATAGATCTGTCATATATTATCTCATTTCATGAGCATTCTGCTTTATTTTTTGCTGAATTTAAAAACTCATTGAAATACAATATAAATTGAAATCAAAATCAAATAATATTGATGCACAGTAAATTATTTCAACCGTTGAATCAATTAACTGTCATCTTTCACTATCTGAAACTCATTTTTAGAGGTGGTTCTCCAACCAATTGAGAAAATTATTCGTAAAAAGAATATTGTTGATCTAAATAGTTAGATATGATAATTATGGATTGTAAATTTTGTATCTTCCGACAACTAAAACCACTCTAATAAATTTATGTACAAAAATGTAATTAATTTCATCCTCTTTAATTCAATAGGTTTTGAATATCGTGTTACTTAATAAATTTAAAATCATTTTAAAAAATATTTTTCATCATCTATACGTCGATTAATGCCTATAAATTCAATTAGGCCGACTTTTATTAAAAATTATTCCTTATTTTATTCATAATTAATCATTTAAGAAATGTTGCTATCGTTTATTGGTAAGTGCTTTGAGAGAGAAAGATCCCTCCTCAGAAGATTACATAGAATCATTATATATCCTATTTATCGTTACTAATTTTATAGTCTAACTGAAACTAGAGACAAAATGAAAGCTTTTGCCTATCTTGACAAAAAATAAATGATGAAAGATGGAGAATGGAAATGGGTCTATGTTATTAAAGAGCAAACTAAAAAGAAATGATTTTTATTCCCTCCATAATCTATTGAAATTTATCATTTTTAATAATTAAAAATTGAAAAAAGGCGATAATGATTTACAAAACATTGATGTTTTTAATTAATTATGAATTGATTTAAAAGAATTGTTGGATAGGTTATCAATGGTGCATTAATTGTATAATTTAATGTTGTATATTATCATTAGTAATTAAAATGAACTTTCCTAATATCAAAAATGAGTCTCTTGGTAAAAACTGATAGAACTGGTTATTCTTGACGTTAATATTAAATTTAGGCTTCTGTTTATATTTTTTGCATTTTGATAATTAATTGTTGACGAAAATGTTGTAAATTTATTAAAAAAATATATCAAAATTATTAGAATTATTAGAATAAAAAGTCTAAGCGTTAGGTTTTTGATTTGAATTGCTGTCTTGAGCTAATTTTACCATCCATAAATGGTTTTATTATTACTTACCCTTTTAAGCAACACATGCGTCATTGTATGCTATATTAAAATTATATATTTTTCGGTTCATTATCAATTATTATTTAACAATGAAAATACGTTCAGACCCAGACTTCAGCAATTAGTACTCCTCAGAATCATATGGCCACTAGTTTAGACTTAAATATAAGAAGGAACTTAATACAGAGAGTAGAGAGTAAAAAAATCGCCGGATTTCGGAAACTAAGAAATAGAGGTTGATTTAAATGGTCACCAAGGAAAACTATAGGATTAAAGAGGTAAACCATTTTTTATTTAGGCTGGTCGTCTTTTGGGCATCAGCTATAGCACCGCTAAGAAAATTTTCACCATCTTCAGAAAAGACCTCAGACCTAAAAAGGACTCAGAGACAGGAGATGAACAAAAGCAGTTGATATGTGGCTACAGAATATTTCCTGAAGAACATGGCCACGTGATGCCAACTCTGCAAATTATTTCATCAATCGCAGGGAAGTTCCAGATGCCCTTCTCTGAGGAAAGCTTTCATTTTAATAAGCTTTGATCTTTTTATTGATTTTCATACAAGTTTCCATTATTTGAATTGATGTTCTGTAAAATTAGAGAGGGAAAAATGGGACAATTTAATTTATAAATCCATCGGGAAATTTTAAAAATATCACCTGTTAAATTTGAATTATTATACATTTTTAAGTATTAAAAAGTCTTCAATTAAGCTACCTTATCCAGCCGATTAAAACAAATTTTAGAATAATGCCTCGAGCTAAAAAATATGATTTATCAATGATTTTATTAACATCTTTATCTTCTTTATTGCCATCATTTAGCGTTATGATCTTAATATTTACAATTAACATTTTTTATTACTGTTGGCTGTTCGACAGCGCTTTAAGACAACAAAATAAGACTGTTTTATTGCCAAAATGGATGCTCTTAAATCTTAAATATATTAATCTTGCATTAAGGCCGTCACCTTTGAAGATCTATGCACACTTCATCGAAAAAAAAAAAACGATGCAAATTGTATATGAGGAAAATATCTGAACTTTGTAACTTAAAGATATTGATGTTTTTTGAATGATGATAAGAGGAATTTAAGAGTAAAAATAGCACACAAATGAAATCCAAAGTATAAATTATTGATATCAATTAACATGGCATTCTTGAATATTTTGTTTGTTTTGCATAAAATCAAATACAGGTATTTGATTTTATCAACAGTCCTAAGTTACAATCTCAATATTTAAATTATAAGATGTAAGAAAATCAATAAAACATTGAAGATATTCTTCGCAGATAATCTCTTCTTAGAATAACATCATATACTCATCCTTAAATAACTCTCAAACACGAACCCATCAACGCCAAACAATGTTAATAGTTAAAAATATAATTGCGTGATCTCGTGAAGCAAAAAGTAGAAATAGCTCGCCAAGAATAGTACACTCTTGACAATAATAAATACGAAGCCGTCTATGGGGAGTTTGTGCAAATGACCGTAAACAATTAAGCTCAGGAAAAGATAATTTGCACTAATATACGCGAAATGCATTAAATAGCTGATGTGCTTATGAACCCACCTAATTTTAACAAAGATTTGTATCTCAGTTCAAAGGAACCGCCAAAGCCAATATAAAAAGTTGAACTTGAAAATATTTACAAATATTATGAAAAATTGTATAAATCAGGTTTTAAAAAATAATAAAATGAGGCCGAAGAAGCCATAAAAAAAGCGAAAAAGTTTATTCTTGAAGAGTGAGAAAGAATATTGATAATTCGTGGTGCAACTCAGCGCAGTATATCTGTAATAATGTTTTTGGTTCTATTTATATTGACTAAGCATCTCAAAAAATGTCAATAATTACTTTGCTGTTTAAAATCACAAACTTATAAAGATAATATCTCGATTTGCTCTATTATATCTCTTTGCGATATTTTGTAAAAAAAATGCAGTTTAATTTTAAACAAAATAACGCATTTGGTTATCCGTTATTTATATCTTTCTACACTCATTTTGTTTATTTAAATAAATTTGCATTATTCGTAAGAATACACAACTAATTTATAATGTGGATAAATATATTATTTATTTAAAATAATGAAGATATCATTCTTTATTTTCAGCAATATTCTGCTTTTTTCATTTTATTAAAGCTTGAATTCTCGTTTTAAAGTACGCGGATTCTTTCTTCATAGACATTTTTGATCTATTATAAAACCTATATAATATACAAAATACTCTTTTGTATTCACGGGACGCCTCCGTGACTTTTTACTTCTCCAATTTTCTCCTTTTATCGGACTACTCTACTAGTAATTTAATTTATTGTATTTTAAGATCAAACTATTTTTCTTTATTCTTTAGGTTGTTTTCATATTCATTTCTTACTCTTTTGATTTCTTCCAAGAGTGATGATTTTTATTCCTTAGCTTCCCAAAGTTCCTTCTTGGTTTTTTAAAGTTCCTGCCTTAATCTTTTAAGTTCTTCATTTTTATCCTTAATTTATATTTTATATTTGTCAGTCTAATCTTTTAGATAGGCATTATCGTTGGAAACTATTAAAAGCTGTTAATTGAATAGTTCCTGGTTGATGTTCAATTTTTCTTTTAATTTTTCAGCCATCCTCTCGCTGTCTTTTCCCCTTCCTCCTTTATTCTCTTTATTAAGAGTGGTATTAATAATTTTTAACTCTTCAAGTTAGTTGTTTTTAAGTTTCTCTTGCTCCAACATTGATTGTACCTATCTTAATTATTTTTATTTTTGTTATAGTCGAGTATAATAATCATTTTCCATATTTTCCTTTTCTTGGGCATGATTTTGTTTTTCCAGTTTTAGATCATTTTTACTTTTCTCTTTAAGATTTTAACATAACTGCAGATTTGTTTCATCCTCTATCTTGATATCTCTGATTACATTTTATAATTGCATTTTTTATTTTTTGAGTGAAGCCAAATTTTAATTATTTTGCTTCGACAAAATTTGATATTATTACGCTTCAGATTTCAGTTTATTTCTTTCATTCACAATGGAATCATATTATTTCTGTAATTTATCCAATTTTTTGTAGCCATCATCAGCTGGCTTCAGAGTGTGTTCAAGTTAGGACCCACGATATCTATCACTACTCCTACTGTCGTCATAATCTTGGGTTAAGTTAACATCATTCTCATATCTGATTTTCAGATTTTAATAATTCTTTAAAAGTCCATCTTTGTCTTTGTTTAATTGGGTGATTTGTGATAGTGCCCTTTGAAGGTCATTTTTATTTTTTTTATTTTCGCTTTCTAATTAATTATTTCTACTTTGACTTTTAAAAAGGTTGTCCTTCAAAATTGCTAATTAATTCTCCATTTTTCTTTTGCTCATATCAAGAGTTTGGATCTTATTTGAATTTTATTAATCACTTATCTTGTGTCTCTTGAGTTCATCAGAAGATTTTTTAGACTATGATTAATATTTCTCAGACTCTCTTGCCAGTCTAGCATTTTCTGAATTTAAATATTTTTGCTTTTAGTTAATTTGTTCGAGAATGAGTTGTCCGAAATCGACACCCAACTTTTCTGGGCTTCCATTTTTATACACTTCAATCAATTATTTTATCTTGTCTGACAATTCTACTCTTAGTTTTTAATTTTCCTCAGCTAATTCCTAGTATTTCTTTTATAAATTAATGAACTCCGCATTAATTACTTCAAACCCATTCTCAAATTCTTGTATCTTAGCGTCATAAGCATCAAAAAGAGGGGTCAATATCTGCTAATATTGATGCAATATTGGATGACTCCCAATAGAGTTGTATAGCTCAGTGTTAGTATTAATTGGTCTAATATCAAACTGGCTGTGCAAATTTTTTAACTATTGACCCAATCGGCTGCCTAAAGTAAATTGACTGATTACCAATATCTTTAAGTTGCATGTTTTCTTTGGTGAGATCGTGGTTGAGGTTGAGTAGTTGTTGATAAGTTAGCCTCTGCTAGAGATCGCGATTAGAAGGTGCCTCAACACGGTGCCCTTCCATCTGACTTTGAAAATTATGTTTGCTCATTTTAAATTATAACTACAAATATTATGATTAATGCATAACTTATTATATCAATTCAACGACTTGTATTTGATCCTTCGTTATCCTTTTTATCCAACCTCTTTAATTCTTTAAGAATCACTTGAAATTTATTTTGATCTAGCTTTGCTCGAGGTATTTTGATGTCGCTGCTACTCATCAGCGAAATAAAAGGCGGCTTCGTAAAAAATTATGTTTATTTATACCTAATTGACTCAGATTTGCTAGAACCCATTTCACCTCCTTTCTTTTATATACTTTTTGCTTCATTATTACTTTTTACTGCTTCGGTAATTTATTTATTGCTGAGGGTCATGGCAGCCACATATTACTTCTTGGCCTCCATTTATCTTTCGTGAATTTTATTAATTTATTCCAGCAGCTGCAGTTCTTCCTCTTGCAGTTGTTTGAGGCGTCTCCTTTTCTCTTCAGATTCCTTTTATGCCTATTGCTGATTCTGCTTTTCGGATGAATAGATTGAATTTAGCTTGTTTTTCCAATATTACAGATATTTTTCTTTTGCCTTTTCTGACTGTGAAGCAATGGCACGTTTTTTCTGTCTTCTCTGCTCCTCATAACTCTAATTTAATTTTTAAAGTGATCTTCTATTTTCCATTGAGGCATTCTTAATTTGTCGTGCATCATCCAGCTTTACCAGGTACACAGCCTTCAAAATATTATTCATTTAATTCTTATGCATTTCTCGATAAGTCTGATTTCTTTATCGGAGTTGAGATATCTGATTCTCGATTAGATCAATGTCCTTATTTTTCTGCATAGACTATTTATTACCAAAGCGCTTAACTTACTGAACTATATTTTTTTTTTAACCACCTGCTCTGTTAAACTTTTATGTCTCGAAAGACCATCTTTTTATTTCTTAAGCTGTTGCCTTAATAGCTGGACTCGATTATTCATCATATCTAGATTCTATTGAACCCGCTTATGTTAGTCTCGATCGCGAGTGGGTTAGTCGTTTGATATTTTTTAGTGAGAATTATCATTTTATTTAGAGTTAATTGAACTTTTCATCAATTAATTATAACAATGTTATAATTTTATAATTTTGCAGTTTAATTCCAGCCATTCTTTCGATATTTTATTTATAAATTATTTCTCAATCTCAATAAGATTATTCCATTTAAAAAACAATTATTTATGATGCAAAATGTCAGCAATTGAGTTGCAAAATATCAATAAGATTGAGAAACATCAAATATAAATAATATCATCGTCTCCTGATATTTACTGCTTGCTGGATCAACTTCTTTAATTATAAAATATTATTTAATTCATTGCCCTATCTGTTTTATAACAGCTGACCAATGAAGTTTGAAATCTCATATTATTAGCTGCTTTATCCGAAATCTTGGTTCGTATCTATATTTTGATTGAAGAGGTTTTACAACACAAAAGCTAAATTCCAAATAACTTAAGATTCAGTTTGATCGTAGTCTTATTGAAGTTAGGCATATTCAACTGATTTGTTTATTTTTATTAATGCTAAATTCGGATTTGCTTGGCTGAAATTACAAATAATCAGAGATTATAGTAAATGAGAAGAGTAATCACAGTTTTGAATTTTCCTGATATAAAAATCGATGGTTTTATTGGCAATTATTAATTTTTATCTGGCATTGAGTTGGATACACTCATTCATTAGTTCCCTACATAAGTAATCACATACATAAAGGTAAAATTATAGGCTGATTTCGATGTTCTAACTTCAACTTATTTTTATTTTGATACTGCAACAGGTTTCTATTCTTCCCTCTTAGAGTTTATAGTTTTGTGGATGGGATTTATGCTTTGGGAAATGATTGAATTGGAGTTTAATTTTGCATTCTTTAATGCATTGATCTATAGATTATAAATGTGGTTGTTTTTTTTAACTATTTATTTTTCAAGATTAGCAATATCTTTTTGAAGTGATTTGATTTCCTCTGAAAGCTTCCTTTTTAAATTTCGTTAATGCTCTAACTCTTTTATTAACTTTTCAATCAATTTTTAAAGTTCGTACTGAACATTCATATTAAAATCACCTAAATGCTATTTATTTAAACTGTATATACTTTCATTATATTAGCAAGGTTGTCTATTGAGTTTACGAGTCTATATTTACATTTTTCGAAGGGATGATTTAATTTATTCCTTTTAAATTAACAAATGTTGGTTGTTCTGTTGCAGTGTGTTGTTTTCGATGGACAACTCTTCAATGATCTTATAGCTATCTTGGTTCTTAAATCTTAGCTACTTGACCTATTCTGTCATTTTGAAAATGGTATTATCCTTTTATCTGAACTGTTGGGAAATACTGGCTTGATATTGATTGAGGTCAGTTCTATATTACTTAATGATATTTTCAATATCATTAAAATCACCTTGCATTTCACTATATTATTCATTGAAAGTAGCTTGGCTGGAAGTATTATTTTTTTCATATTAGTTTTGCTAAAACTGCTCAATACGATCAATCAATTTTTTGTTTGCGTTCGTCAGAGTTATACAAATCTTTTGCAATTCATTTATTTTGAAAGTTAAAACACTAGCTTACTTGCTATTATTGCTGACGTTTTAGGTACCCAGAATATTATTGACCTCTTAGAAAGCAGTCGAATCAAAATCTCCATTTTATTCATCATTATTCATCCGACTCTATTTAAATTAAATAATTGAAATTCATTTTAAGATGGTATTCGCTGACAAAAATTAACTCAGTTGTATAGGATATTTATTTATATTGAATATTTCACAAATGTTATCACTAAGTGCCTTTAAACTTGGCTCTCCACTCGTTCGCCTGTTATTCCGTGTAAGTCGTAAAAAGAGGAATTGGCTGCCTGATTTATACAGATTTGGAAGTCAATCCCAAAAAGATGTCTCTGAAATTTCCTTCGTTCAAAAATTTGCCAAGAGTAGCATCATGAGGAGTTCTCTCTGCCAAGCCAAGCAAAAAATTAATCTTTGCACTTGTGGAAGGTATATAGGGTTAAATGAGGAATGATTGAAACCTCAGAAAATTGGCTGTAATGTTGATTACTACTTAGGTTCTAAATAATAAAATATGTACCGTCCGCTGTCCTTATGCTCCTTTTCCCAAAATTTAGAATCTTGCAAATATTTATTCGCACTTGACGATATTTCCATACAATATTTTAGACCTTCTTTTATTTCAACCTAATTCAATAACTTCCTATATTTTTGATATCTGCTTTCCAGATCAGCAATAAACTCTTCATCTTGATCATTCAACAGCTATTATTTCAGAGTTGGAATTTTTTTATTTTCGAAAGCATAAATGAATTAAAGAACTCTGTTCACGAGATTTCCCAAATTTGCAAGCAATTAGTTATTATTTTTGTCAATAAAATCCTTCCAAGAAAATTCAGAATCACTTTTTTCTGGTCTGTTGACTAGAAGGTAATATCGCCAAACTTAACTAGGAATGAAATCCTCTAATTCAATAGCGTGAGTGCCGAATACTCCTGTTCCATTTCTTTTAGAAAATTTACCAGCCTAATAGTTTAAATACTCGGTGGTGGAAATATGATGGAGAAGTGTCCACCCTTGCTGAGAAGCAATCAAACTAGAGGGAAAGATGACAGTATGAAAAGGAACATTGTCCTTGCCCATGAACTGGAAAAGCTTTACGTCTGAGTTGATCCACCATTGCTTATAATCCTCTTGAAGTAAATTAGCAGTAATAGAAATATACCCAATGGGAGCATCAAACCACACATAGAATACTTTTTTTTGGAACTATTCAATAGGTACTGTCACTCCCCATTTCAAATCACGAGTAATACACTTAGGTTTAAGCCCCATGTTGGTCCAAGCCTTTGTTATAGTTACTGAATTTTAAGACCAAACTCCTTTCTTTGAGGCTACATTGATCCATTCCTCTAACTAATGCTGAATTTGAGGAAGATCAATAAAGAAATGTACAGTTGACCTTATAACTGGTGGCTTTTTGCAAATATGGCAAATGTAATTTTTTAATTCGGTGGGAGAGTTAAAGAGTTTTTGGCATTTATCACACTGATCTCCTCTAGCATCTTAGAATCCACAAAAAGGACAGGTGCCACAAATAAACCTGTCTGCTAAAAATAGATCGCAATTTTAGCAATAGCATTGGGTCATTTCTTATTGGTTAATTCGATCTGCTTTTTGGATATTTAAAAAGATTTATTGGGTAATTTTAGTGTGCCATTCAGTGCTTGTCCTTCCAAAATAATCAAACCCAATATCAAACCACCTGTAAACATCAGCATGAATTTTGTGGTAATAATCACATATTTGTTGAGGAGTTTTCTTTTATTACATCGCCTTGACCTCAGTTGCAGTTCCGTACTCATCTGTTCCACACACATATAAAACATTAGAACCTTGGAGCTTCTTAAACCTGGAAAACACATCAGCAGAAAGTACACAACCAATAATATTGCCCAAGTGAGGTATGTTGTTCACATACGGTAGAGCTGAAGTTACTAAAATGTTATCGAGCTCTTAGGAAGGTAAACAGGTATTTGGTTATAAAACTATTTTTTGTTTTTTAAATTCTTGCTTGGTGGCTTCATCAGCCTCCATTTTCGGCTTTTTAGCTTTTCCTTTTTTCTCTCCTTTGGATTAAGAATCTTTAGACGTTAGTGTTTTAACCTCTTGCTCCTTTGCTTCTTTTTTCTTTTTGACAGCTAATCGTTTTTCAAGCTTCCTTAATTGTTGTTTTGACAAACCCATTCTTTCTCCTTCAGAAAGGGTCTAAGGATCATTTTTTCCCTACTAATTCTCATCCTCTTTTATTTTTTCGTTCTTTTTAGTGCCTTCCTCTTTTTGTTCAGTTTTTGTTTCTTGATTTGGTGATGTTGATTCCATTTTATTTTAGATGATTTTAATTATGTAAAGAAATTGATTAAAGTGTTGATAAATATATTTGATATCTTTCAATCTATTTAAAACCCAATTAATTTCCATCATTCATATTTATTTTAAACTTATCATTTCAGTAATATTGCTTGTTAAACTTCCTTTGTGCCTTTGATAGTTTTCTGAACACTTGATGCTTCAAAAAATATTCATCACTACCTTTGCCTCTAAAGATATGCCACTCCTTTAAACTATATCTAGAATTTTCTTTGCCATGAGTGCCTACTTCCACTAATTCGTATTTGTTAAACTTCTTTTATTTGGTTAATTTCATCATGGCGCCGTGGTATTCTTCTTAGTTTCTTTCTGCATCAAGCATACCGCTATTCCATTCGTTAATCTCGGAAATAATACTCTCATTAGAAAGCTATGGGATATCCAATCCATAGTCACAGAATTTTTGATTTTCGTTATATCTTTGTTCGTATCTAAGGGCTCTGAGATAAAACTTAACTCCTAATTTTGGAATTATTTCATGATAAAGCTGTGCCCTAACCCAAACACAGAATTTAGTCCTTGCTGGTAGAATTCCAAATCGTTTTGAAATATCTCGAACAGTCCATCCCTGCAAATATAACTCATAAATCGTATCCACTGCTCGAGGTGATAAAGATGCTGAGATGCCTTTACCTTTATTCCATGGATCTACTGTCATCGGAGTCCCAGTAAATCTGTGGAGTGATTTTTTAGCTCTTCTTCTGTTTAATTTTCTTGCGTAGGGAACATTTAAAAGTGATTTTCCTTATATATGGATTTTGTAATGTTTTACTCTTTTCATATCGTATTTTTGAGCTTTATTTATTTTCTTTTGGAGGATTTAACCATATTGTGCTAGAGACATTCTTTGAGCGTTGACTGGAAATTTGTTAATTTTCTTTTGTATTTGAATTTTTTATTAGTAGTTATCAGGAAGCTTGTCAATAAATTTGTAAAGATTTTGAACCAAAGTATTTTGCTATATAAATTAATTTTGATTTAGGTTTCGATCCTAAAGAACAGGATACACTTTGTTGTAGGAGGTGTAGTCCCCATAATCTGAAAGTAAACTGTGGCTCGAATTTTGGTGGAAACTATATACCCTCTAGTTTACATGCTTCTTTTACTGATGAGCCGAGATTATATATCGGTCGCTTTTTTTACAATTTGCTACTTCTATCCATCTTGGACTAAATCACTAAGCATCTCATTAGATTTCTTTTATTTGCTTTTTATTGTACTCCACTCCCCATTTAACTTTGATCTGCGAAAAACAGACTCTCGAAACTATCTCAAAATGGAACTTTTTTC
>Ga0302191_10000857_pt1 | contig 19644 bp, 19 predicted proteins | sample II_Bog_E3_1_FD_198775 | JGI IMG/M metagenome (GOLD analysis project Ga0302191, IMG submission 198775) | Peat permafrost microbial communities from Stordalen Mire near Abisko, Sweden - II_Bog_E3_1 | ecosystem: Environmental > Terrestrial > Soil > Wetlands > Peat | place: Sweden: Abisko...
TATAGTTCCCACGACTAAAATGATGCCGATAACATAGAAAATAACTCTGATTAAAACACTGTTCTTGATTTTGTTAATAACACGGAGATGAGTAGGTTAGTTATTTTTCCATTCTAAGTAAATATATCCAGAAAATATGCCCATCAGATAGGCTGAAGCCCGAATATAGGGTTTATAGTAAAACTTATCCATAAATAAAGGCTGTTGTGCGAATTTTGGATTAGGAATGGGATACCTATAGTCTTTGACCATCACTATGACAAAGGCTGATATAACAGAGGCACAAAACAGAAGAAAAGTCACAATCCACCCAATTTTCTTATTTTTGGCATAGGCATACATTATGAAGGGAGTAATTGCAAATAGCTGAAAATCCACGGCTAAATACCATCCCTAAATAGATTAGAAATTACCCATCCGAAACAATAGTCCATACCATTAGGACCATGGTCACCGAAGTTATCTATAAAAAGCATGTTTTAAATTACGCCTCCGTCATTGCAAGAACAAGTAAGGTTATAAAATGTCCTCCATATTGGGCCACTACCTAAAAAAGGTGCTACTTTCCAATAAATCAAAATAGCAATCATGTAAGTAGGCCAAATACGAATAAATCGATGGACTATGCAACCTATGTAAAATTTACCAAAGTTTCTAGCCTTTCGAACCTGTTCTAGCATGCCCAATGTTATAAGGAATCCTCCTATCCAAAAGAAAGTGTCGACTGCAAAATAAGCAGCCGGCACCATAGTTGGTATGCCTGGAGTAGTGAGAATATCTATGGTTTCAGTCCAGTTTTTTATGTTCATAAACCTAAACCATTGATCGTGTCCAAACACAATCCAAAATATAGAGAGCACCCTCGCCCCATTCAAAAACAGCAGGTTCTAATTTTATGTATGCTAAGAAATTGTGATTATTTTTGCTAGGTTATCATAGATGCTAAAACATTTTAATGCCCGTACTCCTAGGCTTTAGCTTTTTGTTACTCGACCGATTAGCGAGCCAAGGATGCCCAACACTACCAGGGTAATGAGTAAACCTATAACTATGTAGCTTGACCAATCAAGCTGTGGTTGTGCAGTGACTGGATTATAAAAATTGAGTGCCACGAAGGGGGTCAAAGTAGAATTGGTGGAATTTTGAAAGACTTCATTAAGAAGATTCTGAAGAGGCTCTGCAAACTTATTGGAGGCGAGGACATCACTGCAAATTAGGGGAGCACAAAGACCCATATTTTGATATGCTCCAACTAAGCGATTAACCACGCTCATTGTGAAGTAGACATATTAGTCCTTATTAAAAAGACAGTTGTTGTAGTCCCCCAGATCATTAAGGAATCGGCCTGAATCTGCATACACGATTGGTTGCAGCTCCATAGGATTAGAGATCCAATCGTGAATCAATTCCCAGCATTCTAAGTCCTGAGCTCTTATGAGAACTGCGAACAGCAGAAATAAGAGAGCGGTTTTCATGAAATATTTAACTATTATATTTATCACTCAAAAGGGATGATTTTGCCAATTTAATTTAATGCATTGCATTATTAAGAATTATGATGTTTGGATGATTTTCATCATAACAAATTATAATAAGTTATTATGCATAAATAAATTGATTAGACCCAGTTCTACCAAACCAACAAAAAAGTGGCCAGTATATACGAACAGGAGGAAGCCATTTCCAAGGCATTCCAAATCACTAATTTTTATAGTAATGAGAGACTCAACATTCTTTAACTTAAGCAGAGACTCGAACAATTCAAGCGGACTCAAAAGAAACCTTCAGCTGGACAAATGGAAACACCACAAAGTAACTTCACTAATCATGCACTGTAACCCCCATCAGGAGAACTATAAAAAATTTCTACTGCCAAATTTATGCTTCAGCCTATTGGATAGGTTGATAAGCCAGTAAATAATAACTGTATGTTGTAAAAAGTGAGACAAAGATTGAGTTATCATGAAGAAGTGGGTTGCCAAACATTAGAGCAGGAGTCTTAAAGATATGGTAATGCTAAAGCGAAAGAAAAATCAGCTACTATTGATCGAGGACAAAGGAAAGAATAAATGCGGAATGCCAATTATCGAATTATTAAGTAAGTTCACAAAACCAGAGACGAAAATAAGATTAGAACAGCCATTGGAGTGAGACAAAATAATAGTTTAGAACAAAATCGTTCAAGAGCACAGTCTCGTTTTTAAACTGGCAAAAATGCATAGTATAGTGATTACTCGCGATGCAGCGAGAGTTCACTTCGACATACCTGGTAGGAGTGGGGCTTGGAGGGCCGTCTCAATCTGTCGAATTTACAGTAAGTTATTTAACTCGATAAACGCATTCATTCTCTTTGGTAACATTATCAGTTACTAACAAGAATATTAATGGGACTCAAGGAAGGAGCTAAACAGTAGAAGAACGCCATTGTCAAGTATGTTGAGGATGTGTGCAACGATAGATTTGAATTTGTAAAGGACATTTTTTAGAGTTTAAGTCGATAATAAACTCCGAATCGGAAGGGGTAGGCTGCTTTTCTGAAAAGACTTCGAAAGAATGTCATCCTCTCTCGTTTGCTTGAAAATCTGTCAATCGTCTATGTTAGTCTGGACGTATGCCTGAATCGGCAACCTGACTCTCATCTTGTTAATTTTGTAGGGTACTGCTGTTCAAACATCATCTTTTTATTGCGTTTGGTGCAACTTGCACACAATGTAAAAGCTCCTCTAAAGTTATCTGCAGCATCATAAAACATCCTTTCAGTAATAGATGAGTTTGAGGTGGGTTCATATGGGGCGAGCATGTCAAGAATGGGATAGATTTACATCCGATTATAGCATAATAATGAGATAATCAGCATCGTGCAAGTGAGAATGTGCACCAAGATGGACAAACACTTCCAGCAAATAGTCAATAATTTTCTTAAAAAGGAGGACATTATTTCAAAGCCTTTCTTCGAATATTCTCATTACATTTACGAGTTTCTTGCCTATCACCTCGCCAGTCAGAATATTTTTGGGCAGTTCAGTTTTGTAGAAATAGTCCCATCTCCATACATGTCTCTACCAAAACAGAAAACTTTAGTCATCGAACCGTGGGAAGTCCTTTTTGCAAATAAAGGTACGACAACTTATATTCGCGCACATACAGAAGCGCTCCTGAAAGAAGTAGCAAAGTACTGGAATATCGTGTATTGGACTGATCTCATGCCTGATAAAATTGATGATTTGCATTAAAAATTACCGCCCGGACCCATTCTATATCGCTACCACTGCCGTTACGTACCAACAATCTTATTAAGTAAAATGGTCATTTTTTAAAACTGTTATGGAGAATAGGATGTGATGTCGATAACACCATAATAATCGATCGTAGCGAGGCTAATTTCAAATACGATAAAGATATGGGAGTTTAATTACCTTGGAGAGGTCAAAAGAAAGATATTAAGCTCGTGGAACTGTTTAATGCTATTCATCCTCTCTTGATTAACGTATCGTTGCACCTATATAGACTTCTACTTCTTTGAAGAAGAGTTTCCCTCCTCTGCGATCGCAAATTCTAAACTTCTCCATAAATAAATGGCACCAAAGGCGGAATGTTGACATTACTACGTTAGGAGACGATTAGATAGCTCCTTTTCCAAAGAGATTGTCACAAGTCAAAGGCAACCAGCTATAAAATTACTAATATTGATGTTGTTTTAAATATAATAATCTAATATTCTGAGCCAAAATGGACACTAACATCCAACCAGAGGCTATTTGCAAGATTAGAGCGCCAGCTAAAGCAATACTTTGTGGGGAGCACGCTGTAGTGTATGGGGAAGATGCAGTTGCCATGGGCATTGGGCTTCATTGTATTGGATAACTTACCAGAACGAATAAGACCTCGCCCAATGCAAAACTGTTAATTAAATTTGAATAATAAAGCCAAAACGTTTGGATTAATTGCCAAGCATTATCACTGCTAGAATAGTTATGGTAAACATAAGAGAAGGCGAACTATGATTTATTTTTATAAAGATTGCATACGATAAACAATCCCCAGGAAAATAACGAATCGATTTACTATGCTTCCCTAAATTATAAGTTCGGACTGTTTCTAAAACACTACAAAGGAAAGTACCCTAATTTCGCAGATTGGAGTCAGATAAGCTAGTACGATTACATTATATCTATAACTTCTACTATTCCAATAGGAAAATGTTTGGGATCTTCAGCAGCCTTCAATACTGTCATCGCTACTGCATTTTAACTCATCTTTAAACCATAATTCAAGGTAAACTTTACGGAGAATATTTAATCAATCAAGGATATTATTAACACTATATCGGTCCAATTTTAAGCCGTAGAGCATGGAAATCCTTCAGGAATTGATAACTTCGTCTCTGTTCACGGAGGAGCCATCCTTTATAACAGAAATAAGCAGCCTCGTTTTCAAAAATTGCAACGAGCAGCTGACAGGATAAAAAAAGAGTTGATAGTGGGATTGGCCGATTCTTGTGTTGATAAAAACACGAAAGTGGCGGTCGCGAATGTGAGACAGAAATATTAATCATAATAAATATGTAAAACAGCTAATATACAGATCGAAAGCACATTTAGGAAATCGGACACATCACCAGCTAAGTAGTTTCGCTGTTGGAAGCGAAGGAAGTGCAGTGGTAGGATAGATTCTTTTAACTTATACAGAGAAATCATGATTTGCTACGAAATTTAGGTGTTTCCCATCCCAAAATTGAGTAAATAGTATAAAAATAGACGTTGAAAGGGTGGGCTGCCAAGATAACAGGAAGTGGAATGGGCGGGTGTGTTTTGCTGTTAAAAAAAGCATCATCAGATTGGTCATAAACTGATATAATATCCACCACTTTGGATGAGGATGGTCTGCAAGTAGTCTTTTATTAATCCTGATATTTACAGTTATAGCATAAATATTCAATGATTCAGTATTTAATTATGCCGTATCGCTTCCTTTCGTTTTATCGACTCGCGCCCCGCTCCAAAGAGGCCAATCTTTCACGGTTCGGTGGTCTTTACATCGAACGCTTCGAATCTCCACCCTGCCGATTGGATGAAATGGAAGACTATTGCTTAACTTATATTGATTTGTTGCTGCTGTATCGTTCTTCCCTCCCTCTTGAGGACGGCCGTTGATAAATATATTTTAAATCCTGGACTTTAGGGGCGAGCTTCATAATCGGTAAGTTAGGATTTCTTTGTTATTTCTATTTTTGTTCGCGTTTGCGCTCCATTATGAGTCGCACTCGCTCCTCAACTTATCGACAGCGATTACTGATTTCCTCGATTCCTTAACGACCATTTTTTGAGCCTGACCTTCCATCTCTCGAATTAACTCGCTCTCGGCTGCTTCCATTTCTCACAATTCGCTCTTGACTCCCCTGCCGAGGCAGTTCATGGCTAATTTAATTCCTGTTTTTTGATCTGCTGACTTCTTTTTGTATATTGACCTCGTAATTGATAGGACGAGGAATTTCCTTATTTTCTCTACTAACTGGCCTTGGTAGATCTTTGGCAATAATCTACCTGCTGCTGTCTCTTCTTCTGCTGTTGTCAATTGATTGATTCGACTCCACTCTTTTGCGAATAACCTCCATTGAATTATTTCTTTCCATCCTCTGAATTGGTCGACTTCCTGCTGAAGGTTCCTGTCTTTCAGAGTTCATTTATATTTTCACTGGCTGTGAAGGTCGATGCATGAGGGCGTATTTTATCATTTCATTGTTTCTACCGTCCATTTTAGGAGAAGAAATCACTTGAGGAATCTACGATCTAAGTTGATTAGCTGAGTTTGCCCTTCTAAACTTTCTTTCCATCTCTTAACTTTTATTGGGCTGGTCATATTTTGATCCGGGAAGCGCCTCCTTCAAACTCTTTAGATTTTTAGGGACAATGATAGTTTTAAGAAGATTGCATTTGCTTGTTTGACTATTATTTTGTGATTGAATTTCAGCTGAAGCCATATTGCGAATGACAATAGGATGCTGCAAAAGATCAACTGCTGATATTCTTTGGGTTGGCAATACTTTCAAGCATAACCCAACAACTAATCTCAAATCTTAGGAGTAAAACTTTGGCAACGGCTAGTAAATTCCTTTTTGAATCTTGGCGTAAAGCTACTTCAAATTGTTAGCTCTGAAAGGGGGTCGAAGAGTGACCATTTCATACACAACACATCCAAGAGACCAAACATCACATTTCGCATCATAAGGACGATCATTCCAAACCTCAGGGCTCGTATAGTAGGGGGTTCCAGTCTGTGTGCGAGCCATACCTCTCTTCGCTACTTTCGAAACGTTGAGGTCTCCTAACTTATATCTTCTATCAGAAGTGCAAAAAACGTTGGCGCATTTCAAATCACGATGAAGTATATTAATTTCATGAAGCGCCTTGAGCCCACGAGCCATTTGAATGAGAGCTTGCCAAATTTCAGCTTCGTTAAAATGAGTGTCTTGCTTTAGGTGATCATTAATCTTCTTTTGAATATCTCCAGCATCGGCGAGCTCCATTACAATGCAGAGGGTTTGTGTTCGATCATCAAAGAAGGCTTAACGGTAGTTAACGATATTTGGGTGACTGATGGAAGCCAGGATACGGACTTAGTTAAGTGCGTTCTCTCTTTCCTTTTCTCTCATTTGTCCGATTTTTACCTAAATAAGAGGGAGAGTACTTTTTTCATAGCGTAGAACTGTCCATCATCAATGCGACGCACCTTGTAGACGCAGCTAAAGGATCCTTCTCCAAGTTTGCTTTCTACTGCAAACTCAGTGAGTCTATCTCCTGCTTGCATTCAAATTAATTATGACTAACCGCTGTAACAGAAAGGATGAACTACTTAATGAATTATAAGAACAAAAATACAATGAAAAGTCTTATAGACTTTAATAAAATTACAGTCACTCATCATTCAGTTTGCTTGGAAAGTCCAGATCTTTTCAATAGACCACTCACCTTACTACATCTCTCCTTTAAAGTAGCGACGTTTGCCCGAGCGATGAATCAAGAACTTGCGACCGAATAGGCAAACCTCACTATTACCCAAATTTAAGCTGCTGGTTATTATGTTTATTTGTGCTTCTTTGAGCAATGGCAATTCCATGAATTCGATTTTTTTTCCGAAATGAATCACCTTCCCTCTCCAAAGTACAAATTTTTCAAGCACATCTCCCCTTCTTCCCTGTAGAACGTACAAATGATTAGCCAGCTTAAAGCGTGGAACAACATCATTTTTCAATTAAAGCTCTTGCATAAGTTAAATATTTTTGAGTTGATAGAGATAATTACGCATTAAACTAGCTTATGGTTCAGCAAGGGCTTCTTTGGAAAACCCGCCTTGCAAAGTATCAAACTCATTTGTGTATTTAAACTCGCCAGGTGATTTTTAGAGAATCGCCGTATTACAAGGAATTGTTGATTATTATTTAATACTACTAAGAGAGAGGGTGCTGCCCAGTTGAGTCTTGCATTTTTATATTTTGCATGGACTACCGAGACTCTAATTGGACTAGATTAGAGAAGTCGCTCGATTGTGCCTCAAAACATCTAATAGATTGGAGGAAACTATTTCTGGTTCTTAGATGATTGAATCATTATGATTACTGCTTTTATTGCTATTTTAATCTTCCTCAATAGTCATGCATCTTTCTTTTGGCTATCTAAGATTCACTTCCCTTTAATTTTAACCAAAAGCAGATGCTTGACTCTAAATACTTGTTTTGCGAGAAGACTTTTACGTAGGATCTTTGGACTATGTCTCGGCAACTTTAAATAATTGTCGATTCATTTTAATCTTATTGGTTTGTAATTCAATTTATTCAGAAAATTATTAAAATTATTCCCATTCCCAGTTCGATCGAGCTGTTACAAAATCTTATCCTTATAAATTAGATTGAATTGTTTATTATTCATTTGAGGAAGATGGTCGGACAGAGTTAAAATCTAAGCGATTTTACATTTATTATTTTAAATCGAGTTTTAATTTTTGAGAAAATGATAAATCTAATTACAACTAGTGTTAATTAGAGTCAGAGAGTGGAGGAAGAGAAATAAAGTCCAATGATGAAATATGACAGGTAATTTTGTTGATAGAAAAAAAAGGATTTTTAATAATGGAGAAAACCTATTTTTAACAATTAACAGCTGTTTAAATGAGGTTAATATAATTGGTGTTGATGGATATTTAGTGAGTCTGAGGCGCTTAAATATGGATGAAAGAAGGCTTAGAAAGCATGAGAGCTCTTTCAGTATTGATGGATATTTAGTGAGTCTGAGGCGCTTAAATATGGATGAAAGAAGGCTTAGAAAGCATGAGAGCTCTTTCAGTATTGATGGATATTTAGTGAGTCTGAGGCGCTTAAATATGGATGAAAGAAGGCTTATAAAGCATGAGAGCTCTTTCAGTATTGATGGATATTTAGTGAGTCTGAGGCGCTTAAATATGGATGAAAGATTATTTGTTAAATTTCTAAACATTTTACGTATTTATTCCACAATCACAGACCATATTTTTTTCTATTTTTATTTTTATATATAATTTTTTTTTTTTTTCTATACTAATTTCATTCTCCTTAATTTTATTATTGTTAACAATTTAACTTCTATCTGAATCACATTTTGCTTAAACCTCACATTTTGTTGCAAATTTATTATTTATGCTGACTATATTAATACTATCGATTATCTTTTTATTTCTAGTTAATTATACTTCTTCAATAATTATCTTTGAATTATTTACATCTTTCTCACTAAAGAAAATAAAAGAGGTATTGCAATAGTCATCAGTCATGATAACTTAAGTGTTTGTTTCAGCAGACACTACTTCAAACTAGCAACTAATACCAATATCAGTCATTTTAAAACCCTTTATACTTTATTCATTTACTTTTCCTTTAACTATTCTATCGTTTTTCTCCCCATAGAGTCCAATAGATAGCACTGACTAGCAAATCATGCGGCGATTTCTTCCTGCGTAACTTGCTATGCAATTTTGGCTAACTAATTTCATCTTATCAATGTTAAATTCACTAAAAAATATTTGAAATTCTGATAAAGAATTAGGTCTTCGCTCAGTTTGTTGAAGCAGATCAGAAATCATAAGTCTTTATGTGAAAGTTTGAGCCATATCATTACTATTGATATTGAGAAAATCCTGACTTGCAACATCATCCATTGGCTGTAATAATAGTGGCTAAAGATTATCACCCTCTGTATTTAAATTTTTTTATGTTTAAGGAATCTCCAAATTTTAAGTTATTTTAACAATTATTTAGTCATTGTTATGATACTTATGCTCTATAATACTTTAATCATTCAGTATATTGTCGTTTTCAATTGAAGGACAACGTTTTTTATACTTATGATGCACAGACTCATTATCATCTTCCTCTTAGTCAATTTCACCTTCCTCAGTGAAACTATACTCCTACTCATCTTCAAGCATAATTTGACTGTTAAATTGTTTATTTAATTTTTTGGAAAGGAAGAATGAACTCCTGTTATTTTTATCATTCAAGTCCATCATAGTCATATTGGTAACTATTCCCCTGAGTTCTGTATTAATTTCTCTCTCTGTGTTGAGGGATACTTCAACCTAATCGAGTTGTTCTGAAAAAGCATCAGATTGAGCCTTTTTGAGTATATATTGTTTGGTCATTGAGTGAATATAACGTTATTTAAAGTGTATTTGCTTCTGTAATTATGATATTCTTTCAGACTGCTCGATATTTTTTTATTTTAATTCATATACCTTCCCATTGTTTTTACTTATTTCTTTGTGAAGTTCACAATTCTGTTTTTGGAGTTACTTGACCTCTTCTTTCAGTTCTTCACATTCATCTTCCTTTACCCTCAATTATTTTTAAATTCCCGCCAATTTACTAACGAAGTAGTTTCCTGTTGAACCCATTTTATCACTTTTTAAACCCTTGCTGATATTTAATGGTTACTTTTTGATTTGTATTTGGAAGCACTTGCTCTTTTGACTCTCTTTTTTGTGCAAAAAAGGCTCCTGTTTTAAATCAATTTTTTTGGAAAGTTGACTATTTTTTTTACTGTGTTTGGTTCCATTTATCTGTTCTAAATGTTCTCTCTTTTTAGGGACGACTAATTATATTTTTTTATCGTTATTATCTGTCATTGATAGGTCATGATACCTCTCAAAATTCATTTAGCTCTGCGATGCCTTACTGTGCAATTCTTCTTCATTGAGCATCCTCTTATTATCCTCAGAGTCCTCATCCCGGAATATCACATGTACCTCTTACGTTTTAAACGATGATCTGTATTCATTATCTGAAATTTTAATGGTCAATTCGTGAATCTTCTATTTTTTGGATTACAACTCCTCATTAAGGGATGAGTTTTTATATGCCAACTCTTCCAATTAATTACGAAGCGTTTAGAGTTACGTTTTCATTTTTTTAACATCCCGTTCTAATATTACATTTCGTTTCTTCTAACCCTCCAGATTCTTTTCAAGCAATAATTTTTATTATTACGCCTCATGCATTTGCAGCTCGAACTAATGCAACGAACTTTCGAGTTTCTCTTTATGGTGCTTTTATTATTCAAGGTTCTGTCTTCCCTTTATGAGCTCGTCCTTAGAAATATCTAGTATTTCCTCATACTCCTCACGTTTTAATTCAACTTCTTGATACATTAGGTCTAGGCGCTTATTTTCGTGCTCAAGTCGATCGATTTGTTCCCTGAGTTAAGATAGAGTGAGTTCAAAGCCGTTGCTAGTCTACCTCATCTCCTATTTCAAACAATCGTATTGCTAATTAATCTTGTTGCTGATCGATAGCAGTAACTTCGACATCCACTGAACGTATTCCTGCGCAAACTGAGGTAATTATTCTCCCTCTTGCTCGAGGGACTACTTCAAGATAATTCCTCCAATTGAATTTCCAATGTTCAAAATATTTTAATTCGCTATTCCTTCGGTCATCTATACAACGATAAAATTATTCCCAATTTTAAAAATATTGATTTTTTGCGTATAAATTGAAGTTTGTTGAGTCACACCTCTTTTATTGGATTTGATATGTTATTGTCTGTTGAGATAATAAATAGAAAATAAAAAACTGGTCTGATATATTGCTGGAAATGATTTTTATTGATTTTGAAGTCATAACATCATTAGATTTCCATTAAAAAATAAAGAAAACGAAATTTATTGTTTTGTTTAGCTTAATAATTAGAGTTTAATTCTTTTGAAATAACGCAGAAAGCTTGGAAAATGACATTTGCGTCGAATCAACTTTTGAAATGGATAAAATTATCTGATCCTTCTGCAAACCGATATTCTATAATAGAACGGTAGAAGAATAGAGCTAGAGATTAATAAAATATTCAATCAAATGCAAGTTTTTTACTCATATAGATTGTTATATTGAGTAATGTTCTATATGCAAAAGATTCAAGGATTCAATAAGTATCGTAATATACAGCCAAATATTACACTAATTAAGCTATATTTTCTATGAATTGTTAATCAATATCTCAATGTCCAATAAAATAATAAATTTAGTGTTTTAGTTTATGGGGTTATTGGTGATTAATTTTCATCAAGGTTTTTGCTAAAAGTATTGCTTAGCTTGCTCGAAAGTCTACCATTTTAAGTATACGTTCTTGTATTCTTCAGAAATGATCTAGAAGGATTGCACGAGCTAGTTAAAGTTTTTAGGAATAAAACTGCTCAGGGCAGGAACAACATCTACACCTTAGGGAATATTCTTATGGATTAGCTTCATGATGGCTTGAACCATAGCAAGGTAAACATAGAGAGGCTTACTATCCTTGAAGTTTCCGTAGCCCAATTGATCAATTAGCTTTAAGCAGAAGGTCCTGCGAGAATTGAAGCTGCTTAGATTGTACACGAATAGTATCACACAGAAGTACAAGTTAATAACATTGGCCTTTTTCGTCAAGTTTTCCTCAATATATGTTATTCCTTCTCGCAGATATTTAATTCTAAATCAACATATAAAATACTCGTCATTGCCCTTCAGTAAATGACAGGTCAGTACGATCAAGACTGGAATTAATTTAGCGTTATGCGTATGACTAGATCCTTTAGTTTCGAGGGCAAAGTTATATTCCTTAGAAAACTTTTCCAAAAGTCCATTCAGGTCGTTTAAAGCAAACCAAAAGCTGACAGTCTTATTGTTCCTCTAGAAATATTTTCGGTAAACCTTATCATACTCTTAGTCAGTAGTATCCGCTCCCTTAAAAGCACACCAGTTGTTGCAGAGTACCTCACTATTACGTATAATGGCGCCATCCCATTCTGTTTTTTGTATCTTGAGGTCATCCCTCATTGCATCATTGTGACATTCGAGATGAATGGGCTCAAAGTAAGATGTACTAGTAATTGATTGCACTTTCTTGTTGTCGCGCCACCAGTTTTATAGACTTAAAATTTATTGTTTCGATGAATATAAGTATACACCCAGAACTTAACGCTTTTTAGAGTATCCCTATTTGCAAGACGAGCACATTAACAGTTCATTATCCTCGTTTTTGATGAGATGTTGTAGCGAATCCATTACCTTCTGCTTTTTCTTGAGAATTTACTGCTTTCGTTGGGATTTTTGTGTTTGGATGGCTTTTCGCTTCTCCTCTTCGTTTTTTACAAAATATTAGTGCACTTGAACACTTATCATCTTTCCTTCTTGGAAGTATTTGATTATTTCAAAGCAAATCAGAGGTATTTTGCCAAGCTGAGATCTTACGGCCTCAGGAATACCTGCTGTGCCTACTCCGCCGATCCTATTGACAATTTCTAATGTTCCCTTTGCAAACAAATACTCCTGCAAACTAAAATCACCTTGAATCAGTGCTTTGAGCAGTGTCATAGCCAATTATAGGTTTTCAATGCTTTCTTTATTCTTAATTTAAACAATAAGTGGAAGTTGCTCCATAACAAGCTGGATGATAGTGTTAGCCACTCCCTAATCGCGACAGATGGTTTTAAAGGAAGAATAACTTTCGGAAAGAGCCTGGATGAATTCTAAAAACCAAGTTAGCTTTTGGGAGTACTTAATTTCAAGAATTTTGTTGACTTAAAAGTAGTCGAAAAGATATCGAGAAGCGCCCATGTCGTCCTTCGAGCAGAAAGGTAAAATTTTAATCAATTTTTTACTGATATGTTTAAATCCACTCTATTCAGCTTCCTTCACTCGCTCAAGTACGTACTTTACTGCTTTTTCACTTTAATCGCCTTCACCCTCGATGTCGATATCACCTTCACTGCCCTTCCGACCGCTGACAAACTCTGAGTTCTTTCGAATGCGAACCATCTCCTTATTAGCCTCATCAATAATCTTAGAACACATTTATAACAGCATTTCAGTCACTTTTAGATCCTGCTTGTTCAGGGAAATAAATTTTACAGCCATACTGAGAACGTGATTTCCATACTGCCATTCAACTACTTTACGGATAATGGATTCGTTTTTGAAGATAATTTAAAGAATTTTAATCATCTTATATCTACGATCTCGTCCTTGGTTATTGCGCTAAAGTGTGGGGATTATCTACATCAGTATATCAAGTCCTGTTCTTCTATTGTGTGGCAGTTTGCTTAACAGGTGGCTCGAAAAATTTATGCATTCTTCAAGCTTTTCATCTCTAGGATTACCGCAATTACGCTAATTTGCTTAACCAAAGATTCCTTGAATTCGGTAGATGACCCTGAAAAAATCATATATCTTGTGCCCAATCTGCCTCTTGGCCTATTTCTGCACAATCTTGCGATAGATGATTTCAAGTGAGAGATCAAGATTATCAACGATGTTATTTTCAACAATGAGATCGAAAGTCATGTCGTGATTCATTTTCTTGATCTAGTCAGTGATCCATTCGTGAAGTGCGCCGATTGTGTCTCCCTTGAGATCCTATGACTTAACCTCGCGGATTGGCAGGTAAATGTATTATACTGGGCCACCTTTGTTCTTTTCTTCCTTCTGCATCTCCTTTTCAGGAATTTCCAAACGAATGATGAAATTAGGTCGCTGCGGAGTCAACAGTTTGTATATATGCTCAAAATATAGGTTTTCCTTGGATGCATCATATCCCTCCAAACAAAGCATCATTTTTCGTTAATTTTCTACCTCGTCCAGCATATGGTCGAAACACTCCACTGTCTCCCTGATGTAAGTGTTCCAAAGAGATTTATATTTACAGAGTTTCTTAATAATTTCAATACTAGACTCAAGAGGAAGAAGCTTTATCATTTGAGGGAGTAATTTAAAGAGATTGAGCTTTATGACTGGATTGGGAGAGAAGACTATGTTCGAGAGAATGAGCGCATCATCGATGACTGGTGGTACGTTACGAATGTATTTCAGGTAGCTTGCATCATTTATATCGAGGTTTGAAACTGGAATCTGCTCTTCAGGAAGAAGTACAAGAAACAGTTTTATTACGTTTGAGATCGGCAGATTGAAGACCTACGACATTTTGAATGGCAGCAGCTGATTATATTTCTAGAATTGAGAAGTGGAAAGCCTTTTGATATCTTGCAACTTCTAGAGCTCCACCTCTTCATCTCCAAGGTAGCAGTACTGTTCCTCGTTCAAAGCAAGGACTACAAACAGCTTAATGCGCTCTAAAATAGAAAATTTACTAGTGACTGTTCCATCTAAGATGAACTTTCGAACCTGTTAGAGGTAGGATTATTTCTATTTATTATGGATCTTGAACTGCTGTACTAAGTTCACCAGCAGTTCCACTGTTAATTTACTGTTCTGTTCTGCATCTATCTGATTGAAATAGTCAACATGTTCGAAACGACTGAATACTTCAGCGAGTATAAAAGACAGTGTGTTGTTGTAAGCATGCATCTGGTTATTGGCAAAAATTGACTTGAAATCCAGCAGTAGCTGTTGCAGTTGCAAGACATCTAACTTAAAAGTTGCATTCTTAAGGGAGAGCAAGATAAAATTGATGCAAGAGATGAACTCATAGAAATGACAGGAATAACAGTCACAATTTATTTTACTGTATTTTTTCTTCTATTCATTGAGTTAGTTTTCGGATAGGTTTCTAATTAGTCTTAAATTTTGGATTATCGCACTGTATCCTGATTGCATCTCCTGCACAATTTTACTCTTTATTAAGGAGACTTTGGAGTTGTCCTGCACGCAACTTGCAAATTTTTATAACTGTTCACGCAGACTATTCATGTTCTTAAAAGAGTCAGAAAGCTCACGATTGATACGATCAGGATGACCAGCTACAACTTTGACGTTTGCCTCCATTTCAATGATTTTGCTGATACATCCACTACAAACTACGGAGTATTCCTCAGTAGATGAGCAAATGATGCAAGAAATGTGATTGCGTCTAACCTTGTTGAATTAAAAAGTAATTCCAATAACGTTGGTGGTAATAGAGAAAGGTGGTATTGTGTCATTAACTCCAAATTTTCCGAGTTATTTGCGCTGTCCTGATTAATCCAGATAGTATATCACAATAGATTTATAGTTTATCTTCTTCTTTCCGAAATTAATAGTTAAATTCTTCAGCTAATATGTCCGTTTTAACACCCACTCCACACTGTTAAGATGGGCCCGCAACTATTAGCGGATGTTGCTGATAGTTGAATGTTAGAAATCAACTTAAGGACGGCCAAAGCACTTTAGACAGCCGTTAGCCTCTAATAAATATGGCTTAAACTCTTCGCCAAAATCGATCATATTAGAACATAGGGAATAGAACTTGTATTATTTATGACCAATTATCTTATTGAAGATCTCTCTTGTTTTGAGAAAGACTATGTTGAATATGACAGATTTTTAAGACTGATAAGCATCAGGGAAAATATCAAAAATGGAGCTGATCAGTGACAGGAACTCTTCACTGGATTTTCCCATAGAGTTAAGCAACTCAGTACGTTGGGTAAGCAAATTGATCATATTGGCGCGTTGTTCTTAAGTTCCTAAATGATGGAGATTATACCCTTTCGAAATAGGGAGGTGAGTAATTTCTCAGTTGACTTTCTGACGTTGGCTTGTGGGTAGTTGATGAGATACTAATCAACAAACTGCACTATTTTTGATTATGTAGACACTGCCCACCTTCTAACCGTGCTATCTTCAGCGATCATAGCCACAAATCAAACAAAAATTAAATAGATGAAATGAACATGAAAGATAATAGTATAAATATTAATTTGATTTGATCCAATAAACATGTAAAAGATGTATTATTAAATATTTCCTATTCAAGGATAAACGATACTGTCTCATGAAATTTGGAAATGTTGTCCGGATTATAAATATTTTTTATTTTCATGAATAATCAAGCATGAGAAGTGAATGATGATGTGGGAGCTATACGAGAACAAATCCATTTTTATTTATTTTACGCATCAAGGAAAGAATTCGTGAATTCTGGTTTGATTCATAATTGCTTAAAATTCAAATACAAGCAATCCTGACTTTTTATAATACTTTTTTTTGATTGTTTTTATAAAGCGCCTCTTAATTAAAATTACAAATGAGGAGATATCTTTGCAATTTAAAATATTCAAATAAAATGAATACATAAAAATACCCATCGAAGCCGAAAACAATAGGGCAGGAATCTGCATAAAATTCATCATTAAAACATGAAACCAGTCTATAAAGTAAATAATTAAATTTTGTTGCAACGGCAAAGATAGACAATCAAAATACTCTGGATAGCCCTCCAGGATAAAATATCATTTAAAAATAAGAGCAATTCTAAGAGAAATCGGCAATTTTGATTGCCTGTTTGTTCGCAAGCAAGACTTAACAATAAAAAAACAGAATTTAGCCAAAAATAGAATAATTGAAGAACAATATTTTGAAGAATTAAAAAAATATCGAAGATATTTTACTAGAGCAAGCAGAGTTAATTTCAAATGAAGAAGCTTTGCTTGTGAATATAAATAAATTAACCGAGAAAAAGCAAGACCAAGAATGCTATTATGATAGCATAAAAATTAATTAAAAATTAGCAAAATTATTTGAGAATGAAAAAGATCGAATAGATAAGCTGCAGATGATGCATGAAGTAACTAAATCTTATCTTTAAAAGCAATTTAAATGTGTTTGTAATGAGAAAATATCATAAATTAGACTTAGAATTTCAAGATAGTTATAAAATTAGCATCATTACCACTCAGAACGAAAAAGAATTAACCATGACAGATGTGAATGGCACATATTATAACTTTAAAACCAATTGATTGAGTCATAATTTAATGATGAGCATGAAAGTTTATCTTCCAGATTCAAAGCCAGAATTAAGCAATATAAAATTGAAAAGATATAAAAATAGAGATAAAAGAAAATAAAAACAATATAAAAATAAGGAGGGGATAAAATGAAAAAGCTTTAGGAAAGGATAAATAAAAATAAAGAATATATCTAACAAAATTTCAAAAAGAAATAAGAAGAATATCAAACAAAGTGGAAAACATAATCCGAAAGTTTACATAGCAAATATCATGTTTATCAAAAACAGCTCCAAGAATTGGTAAGAAAACAGGAAAATTAATTTAAAATTATTTAAAAACAATAAAAATAATTTAAAAATAGATAAAGAGAATATTTAGAAAAAACACGAAAATAAATCAGTTAATAGTGTTAAGGAGTCAAAGAAGCCATCCTAAATTAATATAAAAAGAAAAGATAATAGCAAATTTAATAAGAAAGACGAAATATGAATAAGCATGAATAGCTGATCTATAAGACTCAATAACAAGTATATACGATTTCGAGGAAAATAGTCTAATTACAAAAACAACTTTAGGATGAAAAGATAAGATTAGAGGCTGCATAATAGAATGATCTTCAATGGCAAATAACAAAATAAATAAAAGAAAGATAGAATTAAATTAAAAAATCAGAATACTTACTTAGACAATTAAAAAATAAAATTAATTAGGAAGAAAATAAAGTGGCATCAATTTTAGATGATCTTCATAAAATATAAGAATAATTATAATAAAACTAAAAAACATAAATTTTATAATCTCAATCCCATTATTAAAGTAATATGAACAGATTACAAAAATATTACGATAAAATGATCCAAGTTATGATTTTTGATTCTTAAAAACAAAAATAAAAACTTCAGAATGAATTTTAATCAAATACAAAAGAATGTGAATCATCAATATAAAGAATGAAATGCGCTATATGGTAATTATAAAATTAAAGTAAAGAGTTACACCGAAAATTTTAGCGAGAATATCAATAAGATAACTACAATCTTGAAATATAGGCTTCAATATAAAAAGAATATATTTTAGGAAGAAAGTATTATTTATTAAGGTAAAATTTAAACAATAAAATATCAAATAAATAGGAATAAATTTAAACAGAACTCAAATAATTCTAGTAGGAGTAAGATAATATATAATAATCATTGCAATACATAAAAGAAGAAAAGGAAAAATAATAAAATAAAGAAATTTGTGAGGAAACAGATAACCTTTAATGTAGAAAAAAATATTTATTAAAAAACTATTTTCAGTGATTTCTCAAAGGCAGAAGCCAGTAATGATAGATAATTAAGAAAATTAGATTAAAGTATTTAATCAACACAACAATATGTCTTGACTTCTCAGCAAAATGCACAGTTATAAAAAGATTTACACTCAACAGAAGAATAGTTAAATTAAATTAAAAACAAAATTTCAAAGCATATGATGCTATTAAATAAGCTCAATCTTTAAAAAATAAAATGAAAAAATAACTAAAAGATTTATAAAAACAGATTGAGGATATGTCATAAGATGAATAGCGCAAAAATAAGGAATTAGCCGAAGATATTTTAGAATCGAGAAAATGATTATCCTTCAAAATGATTATCAAAATTATCAGATAGACTATTATTGAAAATATTTATTGTGTCGCTTAGAAAGCTTTAAAATCCTTTTATATTTATAATGTTTCTCGATTTATATATAAATAATTTGGCACAACATTATTGCTGATAATGCCTAACATAGTAATTGATTAATTCAATTGTAAATTATTGAATTTTGTCAAGTGTCTCAAACCAAACAACAATAATATTTGAAATAATAAAAAGATCATTTCAGAATGTACGATAAAATATTTTCCTTTAAAGTTTACAAAAATCTCTTGATTTCTAAAACAATATCTTATTTTGCTCGTTAATAAATAATTATATATATTCCTCCAGCACAATTCTCATAGTATTATTTAGATATTTTTTGGTTTATCCAATTAACTGAAATCAGTATATAGTTTTACATAAATGCATTTTAATGCTTTTTCATTTTATGGGCTAAGCTTATTGTTGATATCAATCCTTGTCACCAAGAATACATTTAGATAACGTCAAAAAATATGACTTCTAATAAGCATCATACTTTCCACTTTAATTCATTATTTGGTAAGTGTAGAATTAGACAGAATATATGTTGCTGCTATTTTTAAAATTGTCACAATGACGAGTATTATAATTGAAAAATGAAATGCAAAATAGAAAGGGCTAAGCTAATTTCAATTCATAATCGACTTGACCCCATCGATCGAGTCCCGACTGTTAATGATTAGAAAGTTAAGACTATTCACGCTCATTTAACTTTGAGAAGACACATTTATCAGAGAAATCGACTCACCAT
>Ga0302191_10000863_pt1 | contig 19559 bp, 13 predicted proteins | sample II_Bog_E3_1_FD_198775 | JGI IMG/M metagenome (GOLD analysis project Ga0302191, IMG submission 198775) | Peat permafrost microbial communities from Stordalen Mire near Abisko, Sweden - II_Bog_E3_1 | ecosystem: Environmental > Terrestrial > Soil > Wetlands > Peat | place: Sweden: Abisko...
GTAAGCGTGTGGTCTTCCCCTCTGGCATCCCGAGAGGCTTGAGCATGACGATGTGGTCATGGAGCAGGCAGCGTTTACGGGGCGTCGCGTTCGTAGATTTCGGTCGGTCGCAGAGAAGCAGCAGATTGTAAATCTGACGCTGGAGCCAGGCGCAAGTGTAGCGTTGGTGGCACGTGCTCATGGGCTGAACGCGAACCAGGTGTTCAAGTGGCGGCGTGCTTTCGAGCGCGGTGAGTTGGTGGATTCCACAGCCGCGTGCACAGGATTGCTTCCGGTTACAGTGCCTGCTCCAACTGAAGCGGAGATTCGGGAACCGGCCGCACAGCAACAGCCCGCGCCGTCCGGTTCTATCCACATTGAGTTTCCAGGCAGAGCGATGCTCACAGTTGAGAGTGGCGCTGATCCGGCGTTGCTGCGTTCGATCCTTGAGAGCCTTCGCAAGTGATCGCACTCCCTGCAGGAACGCGGATCTGGATCGCTGCCGGCGTGACCGACATGCGGAAGGGCTTCGACGGTCTTAGTGGTCAAGTGCAGACGGTGCTCGATCGTAGACGTTCGAGCAAACCCAGTTTCGATGAAGTTTGAATTTGCTAAGAGCTCTCTCTGGCCTCGCCGCCAAACTCCGTATTGGATATGTCCACTGTCCAGAATTGGGCATCCCTTCGAGTCGCCGCAAGGAAGTCCAGTCCGACACAGATTTCCTGAAGCTATTCAATTATTACGAGAGCAAAATGCTGCCAGAGCAGGAAGTCCATTCCATGAAGGTGGCGGAGTTAATGAATGCGATGCCTTCTGTGCTCCTCTGCATGGAGAGAGAGGCAGTGAACTGTCACCGTGGTCGTCTTGCCAACCGCATCGCGGCCCTTAACAAGCTCGATGTTGTACACCTGTGAGATGCTGGAGCACCTGAAGGTTCTCATCACCGTAAAGACACAGCCGATTCCTTCCTCCAAGTACGACGAGCTTGTTTGCACGGCTGGCGTGACTGAGGCAGGGGATTTTGTTCTGCGGTATTGTTCTTGATTCCATCGCTTGTAGAGGTCCCGGCCCTGCAACCTATAGCGGAATCAGAATAGCTATACCCCGAAACCGCAGCATTCAAGTCGACGCGACCCCAAGGAGCGGCGACCCCGGACTGCAATCCCAAGGGCACACCAATTCTGATTCCGCTCTAAAGGCAACGTGGAAGCCCCTTGAGCCCCAGGAGCTGAATCTTTGGAGAGAGATACTCCGGCTGTTCAGGAATCTCATGCAGGAGATCGGTTGACAGGTATTTCTTGTTGTCGTCGCAAAAAACCGTCACCACCGTCGCCGAGGGCGTCAACAGGTCCTGAGCTTTCAGCGCCGCGAGCAGGTTGCAGCCTGACGAGATCCCCACGCCAATGCCAAGCTCCGACGCGATCTTTTGTGCGGCCAGAATTGAGTCTCCATCGGAAACCGACAGGATTTCGTTGAGCTGTCCAAAATCCATCAGCTCCGGGATAAAGTCGTCGGAAATTCCCTGAATGCGATGGCTTCCCACTTTGTGTCCCGTGGACAATGTCGGTGATTCCATCGGTTCCACGGGATGAATCCGCACCTTTGCATCCGCCTGCCGCAGGGCTTTGCCGACGCCCATGACCGTGCCTCCCGTTCCAACCCCGGCCACAAAGGCATCGGGGCGCAGGCCGATGGCACTGAGTTGCATGAGTATCTCCTGACCAGTGCCGTGGAAGTGTGCGTCCAAATTGGCTGGGTTCGAGAACTGACGCGGAAGAAACACGGCTTCGTTCGCCTTGGCAAACTCCTCGCAATATCGAATACTCCCCAGAAAGCCGCCCTGCTCACGGGTGATGGGGACAACCTCGCCGCCCAGCGCGCGAATGAGGTCGACACGTTCCCTGCTCATCCAATCGGGCATGAAAATCTTGACCGAATGGCCGAGAGCCCGGCCAAGCGCAGCAAGAGCGATTCCCGTGTTCCCGCTCGTCGCCTCGACGATCGTGTCTTCAGGGTGAAGCGCACCGGTTGCATACGCTTGCCGGAAGATGTTCAGCACCATCCGGTCCTTGATGCTGCCGGTCAGATTCATCGGCTCGTACTTGGCGTACACAGTCCGGGGTTCGCCCCCGTAGAGCAGATGAATTTCCAGCAGCGGGGTGTTCCCGACCAAATGAGCCAGGCCCTCCAGGCGGGCTATCGTGGCGGAGGATTGATGCGGCGACGAGATTGCAGCGGTGATGGAAGACAAGGGGTGCCTTTCAAACAGAACCTGAAGTGCGGAGTGTCATCGTGTTTGTCACTCATTCGTTGACAGAAAATGCAGAAATTCCTTGGGGTCGCGCGTGAGGCCCGGAAAGCTGGCTTTGATCTGGCCGCTCTGGGTCAGGATGGCATAAAGCGGCAGCGCAACAGTATCGAAGCGATCCTTTTCCATCTGTTGCTGCCCCTGGTACGGTTGCCCTTCGCGATCCGTGAAAAGGCGAACCCGCACGAATTTGTTCAACTCGGCGCGGATCTCGGGACGCGGAAACATATTCGCCTCCATCCACCGGCAATTGGTGCAGGTGTAGCCGGTGAAGTCGATGAAAATGGGTTTGCCTTCGAGTTCTGCCTGCTTCAATCCTGCCGGGTAGTCGTTCAAAATCCATGAGAGTTCCGCGGGCGCGGAAGGAGTCGAAGAGCCAGTGTCGGAGTTGTTCGCCGGAGGAAGAAACGATTCGATCTCACCCAGCGAATGGCCACCGAGGCCGCTGCTCAGCCAAACCGTCGTAGAGAGCAGGACAAGCGCAACAAGCAGCCTCCCGATGGAAAGCCCGGGCGCGGCCTGTTCATTCTCCAGCCGCAATCCACCGATCATGTACATGACCATCAACAGTCCAATGGCGACCCAGATGGAGAGCACGACCTGGTGCGTGAAGATGTTCAAGCGCCAGATGAGGTCTGCGTTGGATAGAAACTTCATGGAAGCTGCGATTTCAAGGAAGCCCATAAGGACTTTCACAATGTTCAGCCAGGAACCTGCACGGGGCAGGCGAGAGATCGCCTGTGGCATCAGTGCAAGCAAGAAAAATGGGATGGAGAATGCGACGGAGAAGGCCAGCATCCCCGCCAGCGGCCAATGCCAGTTGCCCTGCGATGCCAGCACCAGCATGGTGCCGATGAAAGGCGCCGTGCAGGTAAAGGATGTCAGAGAAAACACCAGCCCCATGCCAAGAATGCCGATGACTCGCCCCGAGGAGGACGCGCGGCGATCGAGACGCGCGATCCACGTGGACGGAAGTTGAATGAAATACACGCCAAACAGGCTGAGGGCAAACGCGATGAAGATGGCCGCGATCACCAGGTTGACCCAGGGATTGGCCGAAAGCTTGTTGACGCCGGCCGCTCCAAATGCGATCGCCAGCATCAGTCCCAGGCCGGTAAAGGTAGAGACGATGCCCAGAGCATAGATGCCTGCGTTTCTCGCGGCTTCAGCGCGGCTCCTGGCAAGATGCTTGCTGAAATAGGAGACCGTAATCGGGATCATGGGGAAGACGCACGGCGTCAACAAGGAGAGCAGCCCCATTCCGAACGCCAGCCACGCAAAGTGGACCAGCGATGAACCACCCCGCGGGACATCGACGCTCATGGCCGAGGCTCGCGCGCTGCCGAACAGCAGCGCTGGCAGAATCATCCATTTGCTTTGGCGGGCAAGAGCCTTCATCAGTGTTTCTCCCGCTCCGTAATCGGCGCTGCGAGGTGAACAACCGTGAGCGGCAGGCACATGCGGTCGTTGCACGTCTGGAAGGCGACATCGATCTTCAGCTTCGGCACGGTGCCAGCAGCGACGGCCATGGCTTTTGCCGGCACGGTGAACTGTGCTTTGCCTTCAAACAGGCTGGTGGGCAGATTGAAGTTTGAATCGAACTCCATTTTTGGATCGGACTCGGTAACCTTCCCATCCGCCGTAAACGGTTGCCCGGCAACAAGGCTTATGACCGTTGGCAATGGGCCACCCGGTTGCTGATCGAAGGCATACAAGTGCCATCCAGGTGCAATCGTTGCCGTCACCTTTGCCACAACCCTCGCCCCCTTCGCAAGTGGCAGTGTTGCAGTGGATGCGGTTGCACTCCAATGAATCGGCACTGGGTCCGCGGCGCGCGCCCCGCTTGTTGCCAAAAGCAAGCCTGCGCCGACCAACAGCCCCGCGGTGATCTTCGAATCCTTCATTTTCTCCCTCCATCTTGCAACGCGGCTACGGCGGCGTAGCTCGACTGGGTTACTTCCTTCGTCTCTTCCGATTGCAAAAACGCGATGACCGCAAGGCGATCGGAATGTACCAGGTTTCTTGGCTCGCGGAATTGCGCCATCTTGTCGATTTCGGCCCGCGTGAAATATCCCTTGTCGATGAAGGCACTCATTCGCTTTTCAAACCCTTCACGATAATCATCGTAGTATTTCAGATGATCCGCCTCCACCTGCTTCAGATTGAACGTATAGTTGGCCGAGATCGAAGTTTGCGAATTCACCGGCAGCCCGAGTTCTCCAGCCTTTGCAGCCGCGGCCGCGCGCACCACCATCTGCTGAAAACGAAGCGTGTTCTTGCCCGTATCGCTCACTTCCGTCTCCACAAGGAGGATCTCCAGACGAGTCTTGGCAGGGAGCGAGTTCGCGTCGCCGCTGACGGTTACATGCACAAGGTCACCATCCATCTGCGGCACAACGCGCAACGAAGCTTTGCCGCTGGTGGCGAGCAGAGGGTCGATCGCCTTCGTCATGATCTCGAAGGAACTCTGCGCATGACTCGGCGGGCCTTCTTCGATCTCGATCTCTTTTCCGTCCACCATCACATGCGGCGTGCTGTCGCCGGTGCCGTAATACTTTGCTCTGGCTTCCGATGTAGCGGTGGTCAGGGGATCGGGGCCCGGCGCATTGTCGTGGTAGACAGCCACCACAACCTGTTCGCGGCCATAGTGCTTCAACACCGCTTCCGTAGCCAGGTCGGGCGACACACACGGTTCGCAGTCGGCTCCGGTGAAGAGTTCTTCGAGCACCACTTTTTGGGGTGATTGCGGCGGAACCTTTGCATCGCGATCGACCACAGGGTTTGCGAAAGTCCTGGCGTAGCGGGCATCCAGGAGGGCATCGTAGTCCGAAGCCTCGCTGCCTGGATTCAACTTTGCATAGAGGGCGCGCGCGGACTTCACGTCCTCCGGCGAAAGTGCCCCGGTCAGGGATGCAACCTCGTACATTTCGAGTTCCCCCGCTTCGTCTCCCTTTGCCCCATCGATCGGCGCGACGCCCAGCGCCGCATCCGCATTTGCATGCGCCTTCAGCGCTTTGTCAAAGCTCTTCGCGGCTTCATCCACGTTCCCGCGCTTCGCCTGGATCTTGCCCAGGGTCGCATAGCGCGCCGCGAGCGATTGCGCGCAGTGCTCATCCCCCTCTTCCGCATGATAGGTGAAGGGCACGGGATGCTTTGCCTTGGCCTCGTCGTAAACGTGGTGTGACTCCGCTCCAAACCGATCGTCTTGAAGGCAATCGCCGCGGTCAAAAAGGGCAACACCGGACTGGGCGAGGCCTTCAGCCGCGGGCAGATCGACATCTTGCTGGAGTAGGATCCGCGCCATCTCTTCATCGAAAATGCCGCGATAAAACGATGGTACTGCAGCCTTCAACGCCACCTGGACTTCCTCAAGCCGTGCCTCCACCATCTTTATCTCGGAAGGGTTCTTCTTCAGGTAATCTCCAAAGGCGTGCGCGATGTTGGAAACTCCGCCCTTGGTCTCCATCGCGGCATAATCTTTGCGAATGACATCGGGGAGCGCGCCAAGAATTTGCCCGGTGTCGTCGGTACGAATCGATTTGCGAAACTCCATCTCCTGCTTTAGCTGGAGTGCATTCATTGCAACAATCCCCTCGTGATCCGTTGGGAGTTGCAGGGGTACTTGCGCCAAGGACTTGACCGCGCCAGCAAGCAAAACAATGCACGCGATCGCGATGGAAAATCGCTTCACATTAATCGTCCCAGATGTTCGAAGCATCATTGGCCACCCGCAGCAGATTTCGTTGCAACAACAGCATAGGTAGCAGTGAGCACCTTCTTTGTCGCATCGTCCTGAAGAAACGCCACCACTGCGAGGTGATTGGGATCAATCCGATTCTTGTGCTCGGGAAACTCACCCATTTTTTCAACTTCCTTTTTATCGAATGCGCCGCTGGCGATGGCAGCTGAAAGGCGTTTCAAAAGGTCCTGCACCGATTCGTCGTAGTACGCGAGGTTGTCCTGTTCGATCTTGTCCAAATGAAAGCTCGTCTTGCGCGAAACGGGCGCGCCGGCGGCAATCGGAAACCCGGTCGCTCCAGCTGTTCTTTCCGCGCTTGCGCGAACCACCATGGGGTGAAACCGAAGAGTATTGTGGCCGCTGTAGCTCACGGGATCCTCAACCAGGAGCACCTGGAGATGAGACTTGGAGAGAGCGTTGGGGGGCTTGCCGTTCACGCTGACTTCAATCACGCCATTCGCAGCGCTTGCCGCAACCGAAAGAGAAGGGCCAGCCCGAGCAGCAAGCAACTTGTTCGTGGCGGAAACCAATTGATCGGCGGCGATCTGCGCGTGCGTGCCGAGCCCTTCCTCAAGATCGACCTCTTTGCCATTGAGAAAAGTGTGAGGTGTGCTGCCCTTTGTTCCGTAGTATTTGGCCCGGTCCTCTCCCACATCGTTGGTCAGCGGATCGGATGACGGCGCATTGTTGTGATAAACAACAAGAACAAACTCATCGCGCGTACTGCTGTTCAACATGGCCTCGGTGGCCAGATCGGGAGCAGTGCAAGGCTCGCAATCGGCGCCGGTAAAGAACTCGTCCAGAACCACAGGGTGCGAGGCCCCGGTGCGCAGTTGCAGCGCTGCTTCTTTCACGGGATTGGAAAACGTCTTGGCATACTCCTGATCCATCAGGGCCGCATAGGCGTCTTCATTGCTCCCTGGATTCAATTCAAGATACAGCGCCTTGGCTTTGGCGATGTTTTCCGGCTCGAGTCTGCCTGTAAGATACGCATCGGTCAACATGCGCAACTCGCCCGCCTTGTCTCCCGCCGCTTCGTCGAGTGCTGCAAGACCGACGTAGGCATCCATATTGGAGTGAACCTTCAACGCCGCATTGAAACTGGCGGCCGCATCCTGCGTTTCGGCGAGTTTAGCCTGGATCTTCCCCAGTTTGCCCAGCCGCCCGGCCCGGTCGTCGGCGCAGTGCTCGGCGCCATCCTCTTCGAAATAGACATGCTTCAGCTGAGTCTTGGACTTCTTCTGGTCATAGAGTGCGCGCTCGGCGTCGTCAAACCTCTCCACCAGTCTGCAATCGTCCTCATTGAACAGCGCCACGCTCATGGAGGCATAGCGTTTGGCTTCCTCCGGATAATCCTGCTTCAGCAGCAGTGACGCCATCCTGGTTGCAAAGTACCCGAGGGCATAGGGCGGCAGATTTGCCTGGTAGCTCTTGTCGATCAGCATCAGATCGTCAGCCAGTATCTTCTTTTCCGGGTGGTTCTTTTTCAGCATGGATTCAATGAGAAACGCAATGTTTGCGTTCCCGTTGTTGGTGATCACGAAATCCTTGTTCTCCGCAATCAGTGTGGGGATCTGCGCCATCTCCTTGTCGAAATCCTTGAGAGCCCCAACCTTTCCAAGTGCGGCATATCCGCCCTTGGTTTTTTCTTCGATCGCGGTGATGCCGGACGGATCGAGCGGGAGTTGCAAAGTGGCCTGGGCAAGACCGGGCAGACTCGCCAGAGGAAGCACAAGCAGCCAGAAGCCTGGGGACGACAATTTCCTTCTCATAGCACCAATGACCTTCCGTGAACAGCGTCTCTGCGCCATAGGCAGCGCGCAGGTGCTGCTCTCCCTAGCGGTGTGAATCGGCTACAGCATCTGCGCAATGGATGCAGACCGCCTGCATCCATTGCGCTGGATTGTTTCTCGGCGGAAACCACAATTCCACATGCCGGGAAAGGGCAACCTCATGCCGAAGTGCTTTAGAACTCAAGGCGCAACGCGAGTTGAACCGCGCGAGGACCGCCAACCTGAAACAGTGGATTGAATCCGCCGGTGTTGCCGCCGCCGCCCAATCCGCTGGCAAGGCTGCTGGGAGACTCGCCGAATCCCAGCGTGTTGCCAAGCGATCCCGGAGCCGGCGCTCCAACATAATCCCCCGTACTAATCGGTGTCGGATTCGAGAAGTTTGGGTGATTGAGAATATTGAAAAGCTCCGCACGGAATTGAAGGCCCGCCTTGTCCGTGATGGGAAACTGCCGGTGCACGCCAAAGTCAACCTGCGCGTAGCCGAAGCCACGCAGGCTGTTTCTCGCGGAGTTCCCCTGCAGTGCTGTCGGGGAAGGATCGGTGAATGCCGCGGGGTTCACATATTTCCCGCCCGGAATCAGGTAGGTCGTGCCCGGCGCATATTTTGAGTATTCCCAAACGGGTTGGCCAGGAACCTGATCCGCACGCTCGGTGAAGTTGGTACCCAGCGATCCCACCGTGTAGTTCTCAGAGTAGATATTGAACGGCGGCGAGGTGTGCGCGCCCACGATGCTGTTGATGGACCAGTGGCTGAGCACGGCTTTGGGAATCGCTCCGCCGGGGCCCATGAACGATGGCAGATTATACGTCAGGGCGCCGGAGACGCTGTCGGCAACATCGAAATCCGAGGGGCCGCGATCCGCTCGCGGATCGGAGCTGTTCGGCTCGCTATTCGAGGAACCATTATCGATGGAATGCGACCAGGTGTACGCCGCCTGCATCTCCAGCACCTTGCGAATGCGCGACTGCACCTGGACCTGGAGGCTGTTGTAGTTGGATGCCGACCCGTTGCCAATTACATTGAGCGATTGGAAGTTCGGGCTCGATGGCAATCCAGGACCCTGGTTGAAAAAGAACTCCGACGTGCGCTGAAACGCATGTGCGCTGGAGCCGACATACGCCACGCTGAACACGCTGCCTGCGCCGATGGTTTGCTGCAACGTCAGATTGTATTCGTAAACGCGCGGCAGCTTGTAGTTTGGTACCGCGACAGTGAGTGAAGCTGGATTGCTCGGGCTGGGCGTGAAATTGGGCGGTGGCGCGGTCGCATATTGCACCGGGACCGGCAGGGCATAAACCGGGTAGCCGGGGATGGAACCGCCGGGAAACAGGAAGTAGCTTTGGCTGTAGGGGAAAGAGATCTGGCCGAAGCCGTCCTGGCCCGTGTCATAAAAAATGCCGCCGCCGCCGCGAATCACCGTATCGAAATTCGGGTTCTGGCGTGCCACATAGGAGAAGCCCAGGCGTGGAGCAAAGTTGGTATAGATTGTCTTGTACAGCGGTGTTCCTGCCGGGGCAAGCGCGAGGTTTGAAAAATCCTCGGTTGCGAGATCGAAGCCGGTCGCGGTATACGGCTGCTTGCCATCCTTGCCGTTCGGCGGAGGATCCAGCTCCCAGCGCGTTCCATAGGTGAGCACCAGCCGCGGTGACACCTTCCATGAATCCTGGGCGTAAACGGAGAACGTCTTGATGGCGATGGCAAACGCCTGGTTGTATGCCGTGAGGCCGAATTCCGGCGAGTTCGCGTCAACCCCGCCCACACCCGGGAAGTATATTCCCGCCGTGAATGCGCCATCGTTGCTGATCGGTGAGAGGTAACGGTAATCCGCTCCGAACTTCAGCTGGTGGCCGCGAATCTCCCAGCTCACGTTGTCGGCGCCGGCAATCTGCCGGTTCTTGGAGTAGGTTGGCCGGTTGAACGATATCTCGGAGAACAGGCTGCTGGTCGCGGAGGCCAGGCCTTCGATAGCGATGATTCCGGTGCAGGTGGTGCAGCTGGAGGGAAGCATCAGGGACTCGTCAAAGGGCTTCGATCCGCCGAAAGTGTCTTGGGTGCCGGAACTGAAGACAGTTTGCGAACTGCCATTGATCGTGAACTGGTTGACCAGCCGCGATGAAAACGTCTGCGTCGAACCGGCCGTGAGGGTGTCTGTGTTGGTCGCATTCTGCGTGGGATCCGCAAAATTGGAACTCGCTCTGGCCTGGCTCGAACTGCGGCTCCGATTGTAGCGGGCGAATAGCGTCATTCGATCGTGGATGTTATGGTCCAGTCGCGCATTCCATACGTTCCCGCTAGAGGGGTTCGACCAGCCGCTGGTCGTGTATTGGCCGCCCGTGGGAAGGCAGAGTGGGTCCGATCCCGGCGTGCAGAAGTTTCCGTTCTCGTCCACGTTGACAATGGCGCCGTTGGCTACCGGGAACGCGTTCAGGATCGAAGTGGCAATGGAATTGGGAGCAGCCGCACGGCTGTCGCTCGAAGGAACGATGGCCTGGGTGGAAGGCTGGGGCAGAACAAAACGCGTCCCCTCGTAGTTGAAGAAGAAGTAAGTGCTCTTCTTGCGTCCATCAAACAGCGGAAGCAGCACGGGGCCGCCAAAGCTGCCGCCGAAGTCGTTGTAGCGCAGCGCCTGCTTCGGGCCGCTGAAGTAATCGGAAAACCAGTCGTTGGCATCGATGACGTCGTTGCGGAAGTACTCGAAGAGCGACCCGTGGAACTTGTTCTGCCCGGATCGCGTGACCAGGGAAATCTGTGCGCCGGGGTATCTCCCGAACTCCGGGGCAAATGTCGACGTCTGAATCTGAAACTCTTCCAGGTCGTCCAGTGGCGCAATGGCCGCAAACGATCCCTGTTGGTCGGTCGATGCAACGGCTCCGGACGTAGACCCATTGAGACCGCCAAATCCACCGTAGGGCGCCGCCGCAAAGTTCGCGCTCACTCCGTCTACGGTGAAGTAGTTCATGCTCGAGCGCATGCCGTTCACGCTGAATTGACCCGGCTCTCCGCCTGTCGGGTCGACGGCCACGGTTTGCACGCCTGGACTGAGCGTGATCAGGGATTGAATGCTCCGCCCATCCAGCGGCAGATCGTCGATGAGCTGGCGGTCGATGACGTTCGAAACTGCGCCCGAAGTGTTGACCATCGTGGACTCGCCTTCGACGGTGACCGTTTCCGCGCTCTCTCCAAGCTTCAGCCTGATGGTGATGGACTGCGTATCGTTGGCATTGAGCGAAAGACCATTGATGACCTGCGTCTTGAAGCCGGCATGAGAAACGGTCACGACATAATTGCCGGGCTGCAGGTTGCCGATGCTGAAATACCCTTTGCCATCCGCTTTCTGCGTCGAACGCACATTCTGGCTGGCGCTGACAATCGTCACTATCGACCCGGGCAGCAAGGCGCCTGTCGGATCGGTGATCGTTCCGCTCAGGTTCGCCGTCGTCGATTGCGCGAGTCCGGCCGTCGCAATCGAGACCATCATGAGGAGGACCGCCGCATGGCGCAGCTGGGCGCGCAGCAGTCCTGCTTGCAGAAGCGTGACTAACCGCGATCTCCGCGGAGACCGGGAGACCGAGACGGTTCTCTCAAAGGACACTTGAATAGTCTTATGCATAGGTTTCCTCCTCATGTAGATTTTCTTGAATAGCATGGCTTCCGAATCCGGCGCGCAGCCGGCCTATCGGACGACCTGGCCATCGGCATCCAGCAGATGCACCGGCCCCAGGCCGAGATCCTTCAATCCGCCTTCGATCTTGGCGCGATCGCCCACCACGATCCAGACAAGCTGCTTGGGATGGAAGAACCTCTGTGCTCCTGCGTTCAGGTCCGCCGGCGTAAGTGCATCTGCCTTGGCCGCGTAAGTGGTGTAGAAGTCCTCCGGCAGGTGAAACGACACGATATTCGAAATGGTGGCGCTGACGGCGCCGGAAGTCTCACGCGAGCCGGGAAGGCTCTTGGTCGCCTGATCCACTGCGGCTTGCAATTCGGCGGCTGTGGCTGGCCGTGCCCCGGCCATCCCGTCGATCTCCTTCACCATCTCAACCAGCGAATCCTTTGTTTTGTCCGTCTGCACCTGCGCGAGCACCAGGTATGGACGCTGCCCTGCCGTGGACAGGAACAGAGACTGCGTCCCATAAGACCAGTGCTTGTTCTCCCGCAGGTTCATGTTCAGCCGGCCGGTAAATGTGCCGCTCAAGATGTTGTTCCACATATCCAGCGCTACTTCGTCCGGGGTGTTTTGCGGCGGGGCAATCGTCCCCGCGATCAATACCGACTGCAGCGCGCCCGGTTTATCGATCAGGTAGAGACCGCTGTTGACGGGGGCGGTGAGCGTGGGAGTGGCATGCTCCGGCACTGGCGCCTTCTTCCACTCCGCAAACGCAGCCTCAAGCAGCGGCTTCACCTGGGCCAGCGTCGTGTCGCCCACAATCACCAGCGTCGCATTGTTGGGCCTGTACCACTGCTCATGGAACTTCACCAGGTTGTTCCGGTCAAGCGACTCCACGGATGCTGTTGTTCCATCGCCGGAAAGCGGCATGCCGTAAGGGTGCTTGTCTCCGAACAGCAGCGGAGGCAGGATCCGCACTGCGATTCCGAACCCTTGGGTCTTTTCCTGCGCGATATTCGAGAGCTGAATCTTTTTCTGCCGTCCCACTTCATCGGCGGCGAAGCCAGGGTGTTCCACGATATCCGCCAGCAGGTCCAGCGCCGGTTTCAACTTGCTCGTCAGCCCAACCACTGAGACCGTCGAGGTGTCCACTGAAGCGCGTGCGCTCGCCTCCAGCCCAAGCCGGTCCAGTTCCTCGCTCAATTGCAACGCGCTGTACTTGTCCGTCCCGTCCAGCAGCAGCGACGAGGTCATGCTCGCCGTTCCCGCTTGCGCCAGCGAGTCCGCCGCGTAACCCGCATTGACAATCATCGACATCCGCACCGAGGGCAGTTCGTGCCGTTCCGCCAGAACCACCTGTAATCCATTCGAAAGCGTCATCCGCTGGAACTCCGGAAGGCGAAGCGGCAGAGCCTTTCCGATCTCCGGCAGCTTCGACCGGTCAACACCCTTCTCATCCGCCCTCAACTGTGGAAACGGAATGATCTCCAGTTGATATTCGCCATCGCTGAGCCAGCGATTGGCCACGCTCTTCAAGTCCTCTGCAGTGGCATGGCGGATTCGCGAGAGCGAGACGTTGAACTCATCCGGATTGCCGGTAAAGACCTGGCCGCGCGCCAGGGTTTCGGCCTGCGAAATCACCGCGTCCAGCGCCAGCACCTGGCTGGTCTCATCTTTCGCCTTGGCCCGCTCCAGTTCGTCCGCCGTGGGGCCTTCGCGAAGTATCTTCCCTATCTCCGACTGGACCGTGGCTTCAACCGCCTTCAAATCCGCGTCCGGCTTCGTAATAATCTCAATGTTGAACTGGCCCGCAACCTCGCTCTCGTCAATGCCGGCCTCCACTGAGGTGGCCACCTGCAGGTCGTACACCAGCCGCTTGTAAAGCCGCGAACTCTTCCCTGAAGCAAGCACATCGCCCAGCAGGTCGAGATAGTCCGCGTCCGGCGCTCCGTACTGAGGAACATTCCAGGTCATCACGATCATCGGCGCCGCGACTCTGTCCTGAACCTGCTGCAAATGCACCCCGGTCATCTTCGCCACCCATGCGTCCTGGTGCGCCACCGGCGGCCCCGGCGGTATGTCACCAAAGTACTTCTCCACCAGTTTGTGCGCCACTTCGGGCGTAATGTCGCCAGCCAGCGTCAGGGTCGCATTGGAAGGCCCGTAATAGGTTGCGAACCACGTCTTCACATCGTCAATCGAAGCGGCGTTCAGATCGTCCATCGATCCAATCACCGTATGCGAATAGGGATGCGAAGCCGGATAGGTGTTCTTGACGGAAAGATCCTCGGCCACGGCATAGGGCTGGTTTTCGCCCTGGCGCTTCTCGTTCTGAACCACCCCGCGCTGCAGATCCAACACTTCCTTGTTCAGCACAAAGTGACCCATCCGGTCCGACTCGAGAAACAGCGCGTATTCCAGCGACGAAACCGGCACAGTCTCAAAGAAGTTCGTCCTGTCCTGCGTCGTCGAACCATTCAGGCTCGTCGCGCCTGCAATCTGCATGGCCGGAATGTACGGCCCCTTCACATGCTCGCTGCCGCCGAACATGAGGTGCTCGAACAGATGAGCAAAACCCGTCTTCCCCGGAACCTCGTTCGCCGATCCGACGTGATACCAGATGTCGACCGCGACCACCGGAGCCTTGTGATCCTCGTGGACCAGCACTGTCAGTCCGTTGGGCAAAACGAATCGCTCGTACTTCAGATTCGGCTCCTGCGCCCCAAGCAGAGCGAGGCTGATCAGGCAGACGAACAACGACGAAATCATGCGGAGTTTCTTGACCGGCACACTGAAAAACAAGCTCATTGGGCTTCCTGACAAAGGTCGTATTAGGAACGGTTGAGTTCTAAATATATAGGCACGTGGTGAAAAGGAAAATTAGGAACGAACGGAAAAATGCAGATTCCTCCGAAGATTTTAAGGAATTAATGCGCAAATTCCGTATTCATCCACCGTAGGGCATATCGATACGATCGCGGCCGCCGGCAAAAGCGTAACCGCTAACGTAATGCCTATACCTGGATTCTAACGCACTTCGAGGCGTTCGCCGAACAGCATCGCCTTACCGCGGCCGCTTTGTCTTGCGCAACTCCGGAGTGATGGCGTTCCACCGTACCGGCACGTCCAGGACGATGGACGTGTTGGTCGAGACGTAGGGCATCATCTGATCGATCACTGCTTGCAGGTGCGCTGTGTCCCGGACGGCAACCAGCACCAGGAACGACTCGACGCCCGTGATCCGGTAGCACTCCAGGACCTCCTCGATCTCCTGCACGGTCTTCGCAAATCTCAAAAGCTTGTCCCCGGCCACGCTCACTTTGACAAACGCTTCCACCGATCGGCCGACTGCCGTGGGGTTCACGTGTGCGTGATAGCCCGCGATGACGCCGCTCTCCTCAAGCCGCTTCACCCGTTCAATCACCGCAGGTGTCGATAGCGAAACCTTTCTGCTCAAATCGGCAAAGCTGACACGCGCATTCGCCTGCAACTCTCTAAGGAGCTTGCAGTCGATGAGGTCAAGTTCCGGCTGTGCATTGTTCATGGTCATCAGTCTAAAGGATCGGATCACAATCCACGAGTCAGACAGCATCCCTGGCCTGGGGACTGAACGCAAGTTGCATTCCTGAGCTTGCCCTACCTCTGTCGGGTGAACTCTCCGCGGCGAAGATTCAGAAAGTCCCCCGACCTGCGGAACTTGGAGGCGGCGGGCAAGCTCGTCAGGGCATGGGAAGGGAAGGGCTCGATGCCCGTTGTGACGGTCAAGCAGCCCACTGGCCTCTTTGGCTGGCCCCGCCTCCTGGCGCGGAAAACTCGTCCCTCCGCCCATGCACCTCGCCCGGCACTAACGGTGCCCTCTCGTGGTGATGCAGAGGTTCGCAATAGGAATGCCAACCGAAAAACTCCTCAACATAAATTCCGCTATCATGAAGACTGGGACGCTTGAAGCATCTTCAGTCGCTGTCCTTGCGGAGGCTAAGGAAACAAATGAGATTTCTTTGCCTTCATCACGGCGACATCCGCAGCGAACAGACCTTCTCCGGCATTCCGCTGCACATCTTGAATGCCCTCGAGTCGCTGGGTCATCAATTGGGAGTGGAAGGCAACTTGCAACCCGGCGCCACCTTGATCGGACGCATCAAAGGTGTCCTCTATAAGAAGCTGCTCAGGAAAACCTAGGCAAACATATTTGAAATTTTCAGATCAGCCCGTTTGAGAGATCTTTTTTGTGGGATAGCCGAGGATGGTTGTGACGCGGCCAGTCTCGCGATCAGAGTAGACAAAGGCGTGGTTTTCAATACGATACTTGCCCTTCCATCCGATGGCGAAGCTTGTATCGGTCTCCTCCAGGTGAATTGGTTCAGGGTCCCCATCCCTGGCCAGCCGGGCCGCAAGTTTATCGGTGACGTCGAGTAACCAGGCGTCTCCTGTCTCAGTGGAGAACAGGATCAGTTGGCCGATGGTGACGGGCGGAGCGGGCTGTGGGTAGGCTACTTTGCGATTTTGGCGGCGTAGGCCGTGGGGGTGAGGGCCGCCAGCTCTTGGATGGAACGATCGGCGAGGCCGGGCAGCACGTTGGCCAGGTATTGGCGAATGGGGACACCCAGTTTGCGGCAGCTTTCGATGATACTGAAAATGGCCGCTATTTTCGGCCCCGCTTCTTTGCTGCCCAGGTGCAACCAGTTACGCCTTCCAATCGCAATGGGACGCATTGAATTTTCCGCCCAGTTCGTACTTAACTCGATGATGGGATGGTCGAGGAAGCGCGTTAGCTCCACCCAGCGCTTCAGCGTGTAGTTGATGGCCTTGCCGGCTACCGACTTCGGCAGGATTGTGCCCGATGCTTGCATCGCAGTGAGCAGCGTTTGTAACTCGTCGAGCAACGCGGGCGCACGCTCCCGGCGCAGCGCGTGGCGATCGGCGAGCGACAGGTTTTGTTCGCGCGCCTCGCGGTCGATGGCGAACAGGCCGTCCATGAGCGCGACTGTGCGCTCCAGCCGCGCATCGGGCGCCTGGGCTTTGCTCTGCACCTTGATGGCATCGATGAATCCGCGCCTTGCATGCGCGAGGCAGCAGGCGTGGATCAGATCTTTCGTGCCGATGTCTTTTTCGTAGGCAACATATCCATCGGTGTGGAGTATGCCGCCATAGTCTTTGAAGAACTCTTTGGCGACCTGCTTGCTGCGGGTCATCTCGAAGTCGAAGACCACGCCCTTGCCCGGCGCGCTGTACTGCCAGAAATAAGCTTTGTGGTTCTTGCCGATTTTCTCCGGCGTCTGTACGCCTACATGCGTTTCGTCGGCCTGGATGTAGCCGCCGGTGAGGAGATCGCGCTTCATTGTGGCGACGATGGGAATCAGCAACTGGCCCACGCGCAGCACAGCATCGTCAATCGTTGTTAGCGCCACATCGATGCCGAGATCGCGCATCAGAATCGCGCGCTGGCGAAAAAGCGGGAGCGCATCGCAATATTTGCGGACGATGAATTCAACGATGGTTTCGTCGGCGAAGATCGATTTAGGCGCGATGCGGGCCGGCGCTGCCGCTGTCGTCACACCCTCTGTGGCGCAGCGCGCACAGGCCCGCTTCTCGCGCTTGATCACGCGCACGAAGTGCACCGCAGGCTTCATGCCAAGCACCTCGGTCTCTTCGTAGCCAATCACGCGTGTCTCGGCGCCGCACTTGCCGCAGGTGCACTGCTCGGCCGCGCAAGCGACGATCTCTTCGATCCGCTCAAGATGCGCGGGTAACTCGTTGCGCCCTTGGTGCGGCTTGCGCTTCTTCTGCTGCTGTTCGGCAGCCGATGACGCGTTCTGTTCTTCTTGCTGTTCTTCGCTGAGCGGACCGCTGGCAGCCTCGCTCTCGATCTCGTCGCTCGACACAGCGGGTTCGCGATCGAGAAGCTCCAACTGCAGATCGCTGAGCTTCTCGCTCTGCTTGCCGTACTTATGGATGCGCTCCATGCGAAGCGCTTCCTTCAACTGCTGGATGATCGCTTCGGCCGCGGAAAGCGCCTGAGTCTTCTGCGCGATAACTCGATCCTTCGCCGAGATGGCCCGATCCTTCACCTCCACCTGCTCTGCTAACTGCTCCATTACGGCCGCAACGACCGGATCGAGCACTGCGGGCAAAGTGAATTTAGAGGTGAGATTCATCTGTGGTTATCATCGCAAATAATCATGTGGATAAGTCATCGAATCGCCTGTATTCATGCCACTTTCTGCGATGAGTTATCTTTTTTGGCAACAGTCCTGCGGTACCACTTCCGCTTGGTCGTCGCGTCGAGATCGATGCCGCCGATCAGCAGCGCAAACTCTTCCCGTGTCAACTGCACACGGCCTTGCTCGGAACTCGGCCAGTGCAACTGTCCCTTCTCCATGCGCCGCGCGCAAACCCATAGACTGAAGTTATCGAAGAAAAGAATCTTCATCCTGTCTCTTCGCTTGTTGGCGAATAAAAACAGATGCCCACTCTGAGGATCTTGTTTGAGTTGGCCAACAACCAGAGCATAGAGGCCGTTGAAGCCCAACCTCATGTCTGTTGCGCCGGTAGCTACGAAAATGCGCGTCGCCGCGCCCAGCCCGAGCATCCCGCTACACCGGCCGTGACAAGCGGCCGCGCAAATTCCCGCCTTCGAGCGCTGCAATCAAACGCTGCAGTTCGGCCGCATCGAAGCCAGGTTCGATCTCGATGCGAAGACCATCAGCGAGCACGATTCGAAACTGGCTGTTCCGCACCGGACTTCCCGTCCGCATCGAGTCCATACTCGCTCGACGATCCTCAACGATCTCGACGGGGACAATCTTCTCACCCGATCCAGACTGCGCAATGCGCTTGCGCCATGCATCCAGCGTATGCGCGCTTAAACCATGTGCCGCGCAAAACTCCTTGCGCCTCAGACCACTCTGCTCGAACTCAGATACCAGCCGATCTGCCTCTGCCCGGCTCCGCCTACGAAGCCCCGCACTCACCCCGATTGCATTCATGCCTTCACTTCAACACAGATCAAATGACAACGGAAGAATGGCGTTGCTCGAATGCATACGTTGTTTCTCGCAACCGGGCCACCGGCAAGCTGGAGTCTCAGCCGGTTACAAGCTCACGCCGGCGCACCAGGATTCGCTCGTGGAGATGCGCGTCGAGGGCGAACGAACGCCCTTGCGGCCAAGTACCTCGCATCCGTTCTGGGTCAGGCGCGGGGACGCGTCACCGGCATGGATGCGCGCCAGCCAGATGCGCGTGGAAGATTTTGTACAATCGCAGCAGGGCGATTGGCGCAGGGTGGTAGCGACCACCCCGGTCGAAGGCCAGGAAACTGTCTACAACTTCTCCGTCGACAAAGATCACGACTACTTCGTCGGCCAAACCGGGTTCCTCGTTCACAACGCTGGCGGGCGTCCATGCGGTCTGAGGTTCACAGATAGGATGAGCAAGAATGGGCTCAGAAATCTTGTTAATGACATTAGAAATAATGGGCTCATGAACAAGGTGATCAACTATGTGGCGATTGCCGGCGAGAACTATGTGGTTCTCGGGAATAACAGGATGATGGCTGCAAATCAGATTCCAGGACTCCCTGATCAGTTGGAGTATGAGGAAGTGCAGCTTCCGTTCCGAGGATTCCAAACGGAGGAAGATGTCATTAATGCAGCCGCAGATTTCCAAGGAGGATGTGGCTGTAGTTATTGATCTAAGAGGAATACGAAATGGCCATCTGGCAGTTTTCGCTTTACCTGATTCCGAATGGATCAATCAAGGAGAGGTTTGAGCAACCTCCATCGAAGCTCTCGATGGAGGTTGCAGAGGATACTCCTTGGTGGTCAGGCCATCAGCCTCAGAGGGACTTCGAGGATGCGATCAGTGCGATCCTACCCGAGGCGCATTCATGGTCTAAGTCGATGCGAATCTGGGGCGTCGAGAGAAGCGATTCAATCTTGGTTAGTTACCGCACCGAAGAGAGAATTGAAGTTGAGGAGATTGAAGTTCGAATCGATGCGTCGAATCTATCCGGCGAATTCGTGTTGCACGTTTGCAAGTGGATAGAGATGTTGGACTGCCTCTGTAGAACCAAGGCATACGATGTCGTCCTCCCAGATGTTGCCGGTGTTCAAGCCGCCATTGCGAACTCTCGTGCA
>Ga0302191_10000872_pt1 | contig 19467 bp, 13 predicted proteins | sample II_Bog_E3_1_FD_198775 | JGI IMG/M metagenome (GOLD analysis project Ga0302191, IMG submission 198775) | Peat permafrost microbial communities from Stordalen Mire near Abisko, Sweden - II_Bog_E3_1 | ecosystem: Environmental > Terrestrial > Soil > Wetlands > Peat | place: Sweden: Abisko...
AAAAGAAGTACATTTTTATTACATTTACGGGTAGTCTATGTATTCATTATAATTACTTTGGGAGAATTTGTGGGAAAAAATACTTGTTATTCGGTTTTATACTCATTTTTCCTTGTTCCATTTTATCGCATACTCAACTGGCGGGGGATATTGACTGTCTGTAACAAGATATTACTTTTCTCACGCCGTGGAGAACCATATTTAGGGCTCATGGAAGTCATAGACTTTAATTTGATCGTTTGATCAGAATTTTGCTAAGTTGGTAAAGTCATTATTATAATTTCCTCTGTTTTTGTTTTCTTTGTAGATGGACTGTTTTTACGAACTCTTATTATATTTTTTCTGTTTTAATTATATTTATTGGGTTAATGAAATTAAAATTGGTCATTGATATTTTATTACATAGTTTCGACCTTCATTTTTATTAGGCTGCGAAATTTTGACGGATTTTCATGAGTTAATGGATTGATCTAAGAATACAAAATGTTAGATTTCTTTAATAAAGAGGAAGGGGGCTTGATTAATCGACCTAACCCATCTCTTTCCTGAACGAAGGGTATAAATTTTTTCTCATCAGGGCTATTGTTCAATGTATTTCTCAAGTTAACAATGAAATAATTGGATGGATATTTTTCTATTTTGGAAAATCTTTTCTTTTTCATTAAATAAAATAATTACAAGTAATATCAAATTAAAATAATCATTATATGATGTAATAATCATTTTACAGTGGTGACTGCCTCGTGAATACTCTCAGCAACATAGTTCACGTTTTTAGTATTTAGACCCACCATGGCTATCCTTCCGTTTTTCATCATATGGATGTGACATTTGTTGATCAAATGGAGACATTGAGGCTCTGTTAAACCTGTATATGAAAACATTCCGATCTGATTTGTAATGTGCTCCCAATTTCCAGGTGTCTTTAGCTCTTCAAGTCGAGAACGGAGACGAGAGCGAACAGAAATAACTCTTTCAGCAATTCCTTTCAACTAATTACTCCATTATTCAAAGTTAGCTTCGTTATTTAAAATTTTATCTGCAATTCGAGCACCATGCATTGGTGGACTCGAGTAAATACCTCTAATTATCCATTTTAATTGACTTAAAGCTCTAGAACTAGTTTATTTGTTTTCCAGTACAATGTGTAAAGCTCCCACTCGTTCTCCGTACAAACCCATACTTTTCGCGTAGGATTGAGAAACAAACATCTCAAACCCTCTGTCTGCAAAGTATCTAACTGGAGCAATGTCCTTCAAGAGATCTCCGCTGGCAAATCCTTGGTAGGCAGCATCGAAAAAGGGTATTAATTTATTCTTTTGCATGACATCAGCAATCTTTTTCCAATCTTCAAATGTAGGATCAACTCCTGTAGGATTATGAGCGCAAGCATGTAGCAGAACAATAGTTCCCTCCTGTGATTTTCCCAAAAACTATATCATATCATTTATTTTAACTTTTTTTGTCACTGGATCATAGTAAGGGTAATAACTAAAAGTAAGGCCAGATCTTTTGATTATGTTTTCATGGTTGGACCAGGTAGGATTTGGGATAACAACCTGAGCTGGAATTTATTGCTTAATTAACTCAAATCCTAATCTTAGCGCTCCAGTTCCTGAAAGACTTTGAGTCGTTACGACTCTTCCTTCTTTTAAAACCGGAGAGTCTTTTCCAAAGATCAATTTTTGACTTCCTGTATTGAAACTAGCGATTCCATCAATGGGAATATATTCCTAAATACATAAATAAGTACCTTATTCAACGATTTGTCAGCTATGAGTTGCTCCTCAATTTTTTTGACGATGGAAAATACAACTGGCTTAAGATTATCATCTCTGTAGGCACCGACTCCTAAATTGACTTTATGACTGTCAGTATCATTAGCAAAGGCGATATTAATACCAAGAATAGGATCAGGAGGTGCCATTGGAGTTTTAGCAAAGAAACTGTTATAGCTCACAACTCTTGTAAGTTTTTGAAAGACCCTCTTGAAAGATATCATTTGGATATTATGATTAGTAATAATTTGATTTAAATTTGCAATTTTATTATTTGAAAGTATGATAAAATTAAATAAGGAGGCACAACTGAGACAGAACCAAATGTTGGAGCTTTAGCAACAGAAGGATCTTTTCAGAAGTCAGTTGGAATATGCTAGAGACAAAAACAACCTCATGAAAAAACAGATGGAACAATAAAAATTACATTTAGAGAACATAAATACACAAAATATCAAGATGAGTACAAATGTCAAGTAGTTAAGAATCAAATAATAATAATTAAAGTCTAAAGTTGGCGGATCAGATTTTTATATCGAAGAACTAAATCAAAAGATCATCAATTTGATCCAAAGCAAATCAAAATTATAAAATCAAGTATCATACTATCAAACAGAGTTGGAGGTGAACAAAAACACCCTATCAAATCTGACATCAAGGGTAAAACTGAAGGATGAACAATATGAATAAGCTGAACAACAAATTTTAAAATACAAAGAGATGATTGACCAGAGTAAATAAAGAATTGGACGTCTTGAAAAGGAAATCAACCTATTAGATGGACAAATTAGTAAATTGGCAGATTAAGTGATTTATAAGTACTGATAATACCAATTTTTATAGAGAAATTGTTAAAATTTATAGTAATCCACCTCTTCTCATGCGAAAATTATTATTGAAATATAAAAAAAGCATGAGATTCACTCAAAATATCAACAGAATTAGTTGTCCTCAGTATCTTTATTTATAGACCAAGGATAGTCCAATTTTATGTCCATTTGTGCTTCACTTAAAGCGATGTTAACCCAATTAGGAATTTTCTATTCCTTACGATAATAATTATTAAGAAAAATTCTAAATTGTTTAATTTTTACCTGACCCACTCTGAAATAGTTCCCTACAAAATGGCTACTCTCATTTATTCCATCAATCTGAAGATAAAAGTAATATTATGGATAGAAAGTAGGTGACCAACATTCTATTGCCGACAAATGTAGTGAAAATAGGCTTTGCTAAAAAATTTGCATCCCTCACAAAGACATCCTTTCTAAATTGGGGTGAAATCCTTTTCATATTTCTTATGCTTAACTTTTATAGGCCCATTTGAAGTAAATGCTGTTCCGAAGCGAGCTGTTCGAGTTGCAAAAACGCAATCAAACATGTCTACGCCTAGAATTACGCAAAGCACCAAGTCAACGGGATAGCCCACTCCCATCAAATATCGAGGCTTTTATTCAGGAAGTATTGAACAACATAGTCTTACAATTTTAAAGAAATCCTATTTAGCCTCTCCCCCTGAAAGTCCTCCAATTGCATAACCTGAGGTCTCTCGGGCTATCATTTCATTCAAACATTTTTTTCTTAATTTAAGATCTAGCCCTCCTTGCACAATTGGAAATAAAGTCTGCTTGTCCCTGCTTTTATTACTTTATATATTACGATCAATCCATCGAACTGTTCTTTCCATAGCCTCAATCAATCGCTAACCCGAAGAAGTTGGCCTTACCACATCATCAAGAGCCATCATAATATCAGAGCCAATTTGATTTTGGATAAAAATAGATTACTCAGGACCAATGAACATAGCTGATTAATCATAAGGATTTTGAAATTTAACGCCTTTCTCAGTTACTTCACAAAGTTTGTCGAGAGATACCATTTGATATCCACCGGAATCTGTAAGAAGATTATTTTTCCAATTTATAAACCTATGCAATCCTCCAATTTTGGCCAAATACTATGCACCAGGTTTATTGGCTATATGATAAGTATTGGATAACATGATTTTACAATTCATTTCTTATAATTGGTGATTAGTAATTCCTTTAATTGCTCCTTTCGTTCCAACCGGCATATAGACTGGGGTTATAACAGAGCCATGAGGAAGAAAAAAAGTGAGAGTTCGAGCATATCCATATTTTCCTTATAAGTGAGCAGTGAATGTTTTTTCTGCTGGATGAAAGAAATATGAGTTGCAATTATATCTTATGTTTTGTGGTGAAAAAAGGAAGGATCTTAGCCGATGTAAAATCATTTTAATTAAGGATACAAAACAAAAAACATTAATTTGAAATAAATAATATTAATTACTGAATTATTAATGATAGATAAACTTTTAAAATGAATTAGGCATGCTTTGCTTTTGCTTTGATATGATAGGTCATCTTATTTATGCTTGAGTTTGTTCCTCTTCTATTATTGGTTCCCACTCAAAGTTATTAATAATATCTAATATGCCTATATACTTGAACTTTTACTTGAATAAACACCAAGTGTGGCATTAATGATTACCAAAAAAAATAAAGTTAATGGAAAGTAAGCTATTGAAGAATAAAAACATATGCTTAATTGCTCATGCTGGAAGGCCTGCTTAATTTTTCTTAAGAGGCTTAGAAAATTACAGAGAATATTCAAAAATTTAATGTACTTTATTTTCATCAATAATTTCCTGATAGTTATGATCTAAAGTTTAGATTAGAGACTGCCAGTTTAACTATTTTTATTTAAAATATGCCTAATGCTGGAGAATATTAGTGAAGAGGCTACTTCTCCAATGAACCATAGAACTGTAAAGATATCGTTCATTTCTAATGAAGGTGAGGTTTAAAATTATTGTACGGTAATTAATATAAGTATTAGAAGTATTGTGCTTGATTGAAGATAGGCCATACGAGTGAAAGGAAGCTTTACGGCTGTCATTGCCTTATCCAAGAATTCTTTGTTAACTTTTCGGATCATGCATTCAGAAACAATTATAAACAATATAGTAATACTACCATTTATTTGAATTTCAAACCAAAGAAATTTTTAATAAAATTATTTTCAACATTGGCGCAACAAACTTCATGTGAAAATCAAAAGCATTTTTTAAATATTATTAACTCGGTAAATAAAAATCATTCGGCATCGATAAGATTTCTCTCTCGAATTATAACGTCAAGTTTTCCTCTACGTTGAAACTCTGTAAATAGCATCAGGCAAATTGAAAAGAAGCACATCCCCATAAATAACCAATCAAACAGAACGAAATGCTGAAGCAAGTTTATTTTTCCCGTTATCATCTCGAAAGTTGATCTATATAAAGAAAATAATACACATATGTACGAGGGAGGCCTGATTGCTGCAAAATGACAGCTGCAAGGAAATAGACTCCATAAACTAGGGAAAAGAAATATATTTGAGTCGCAGAGTCAAGAATATTTAGACGTTTTCGACGGAGAATATAGTCCAGAAAAGCCTTAAAATTCATAGAAAAGGAGCGAACACTGGTAATCATTAGATATCCCATGAAGATAAACGAAACATATTGAGAAACCTATTTCATTGATTGACCAAATTATTTATCTGATAGCCATTCCAAAAGATTCAGGAGACGAGTTATTGGATCAGTTGACATCTTGCGACCACGAATCGTATTAATTATTGTTAATATTATACGAGTGACTGAGTAGGCTGCTAGCACAAATGAAAATTTACGAAATAGTTTGCCAAATAGGGTTTCTGAGACCATATGTCTTCTCTACTCTTCTAAAATATCTCTATAGTGTAAAAAACTGTCCTCATGGACTTTCTTTAAAGTTTAAAGCTCTCTGAGATGTTCTTGTTGCTTTTCTTATAACTTTTTAACATCTTCTTCCTTACTCTTCCGGTTACCCATCGTCAATCCCTTAAATAGCCACATCACAGTAGACTCCCCATTCTTCTTTTATAAGACTAACTCTGCTTTAAGTTTATCAATTCCTTCCTTGAGTTTGATGAGTTCATATTTATGTGTTTTTGTTTGTTCGATTATAAAATGTATTTACTGTTTAGTTTTCTCCTTTGCGTGAACAATTTTCGATCTTTCTTTTTGATTGATAAGGTTGTAATAAACATAGGGACACCAAATAGCTCCATAAGCCGACATTAAAGCCATAAGATATACTCCATAATATACAACCATATCAATCAACAATTTGAATTCAAATTTCAAAAGACCTTTTTAAATCCACATATCATTTAGTAGTTTGACCAACAGGCAGATATATAGCGAACAGACAAGCAAACCAACCAAGGGTATGTTAAATGAGCAGATTCTGAATGTATGGCTTGCAAAAGGTAGTCTAAAGATAAGACACAGGGGAATGATCAGTTCACACATCAATACTAGAATTATTAGTACAATGTACCAATAATTTTAAGATATGGGAAAGCGCATTATCTAAAAAAGGTACATTGAGAGTAGGCTGAGAGAGCAAGAAAAAGTGATCAGAAAAACAATTCTAGAAGGTGTGTGACGTATCTGTTTTTACATTAGATATTGGGTCATTATTGCGTTACCTAGCCAAGCAAAGCATAAAAGAGTTAAGAAGAAGGAAAGATTGGGATATGAAGTGCCGATCTAATTGAGAAATTGTAGAAGACTACCCAGACCCATTTTTTGAAAGAATTATATAAATGATCTAAATGAAAAGAAACATTCTGAGAAATTAAAATCAACTAAACTATTAAAATAGAATTATGATAATTAATTCAGCTTTCCAACTAGCTTGTAATAAAAGAATTTTTATAATTATTACTTGAAATTGATGATTTAGGTAAGAATTTAAAAGTAAAATAATTGAAATCAAAGGATGTTATTTTTTTCATTTTAATGCCTATTCTAGGGACACCTTCATTGTAGTGCAGTCATGTTGAATTTCATTAAAATTTGAAACTACTGAATGAATCCAACGAACTTCATCTTTTTATAAATTACAGATCATTTCTCTCAACAAATTAATTTCTGTAGCTTTTTGATCTTCATTTAGGCCTAAGTTAGACGGAAATTTGTTTCTAATTACTTGAAAGAGGGAACTTTGCATTAGTTTGCTGTTAGTGGAAAATCGAGATTTGTTACTTCCTCTACTTTTCTTGAGAGACAAACCTGAATTTGTCATTGTTGGAGGGGGACTTCTCATTTTAATTCTTCTTTGCTCATTTTCTGTAAAATCAATCATGGTTGGGTTTTAAATGCCTGTTATTCGATATATAAATTGATTATAATCAATTTATGTCCAATGTTAAATATCAATATGATTTTTCTGATCAAATTTTATAAGACTGTTAAGAAACATCATTAATTTGAAAATAATTGTAGAATAATTTAGAGTAGATTTAATTTAATTTAAAAGGATATCGTGAATTGTTTTGTTAACTAATAATGATAAAAGTCCAAACATAGTAACTTTTATCAGGCACCTCACTATAATAAAGGAAATGAAAAATTATAATACTAAGTAAGCAATCAATCTTATTTATCGAATTAATTTATATGTATAGATAAACTATCATGGCTGTCGCGGCTTTAAAATTGCTAACTTAATAAAATATTTGATAAGAACAAGAACAGCTAGTAGACATAATCCAACCCAAAACAAATTCATGGGAAGATTAGATATTAACATAACTCCAATCCACAAACCTATAATAAGGTATCTCCACCATTCTTGGCTTAAAGCAATCCAATTTTGTTCCAAGTAGATGATAGAAAAAAGAATCACTCCGCTTGTGGCAGTTACCATTAGCGGTATATTAAGACAATCCTAATCAGTGCTTTGTAGAAAGTGAACTCTCAATCGAATACTCTGATGGTCTTCCTCAAGGGCAGAAGAAGGAGGACAGATTGAATCTGAACCAGCAGCAATGATAAGTACAACAATAGTCATAAATAAAGTGAGAATCTGAGACACAAAAGTAACTGTGAAGAAATTGTACTTATTTTTAGAGCATAAGAGAGAGTTTACAGGTATAAAATTAAGCATGATAAGAGGCAAGAGGATGAATAGTAATGATTGGCTCATTCCCCATAGAAGTGGGTGATCAATGACTGCATAATCACCTCGAGTTCCTAAGAAAAGGAGGGAAACAATTTGACTCATGGTAACCAATAGTACAAATTTAACTGTTTCTAATTGGATCCAAACCATCCAATTTCCTGTATCCAATAAAGTAGAAATAGAAGTCAATTCCTTCAAGCAGATATCACTGGGTATAAGTAGGTTGTCCATAACTCCATCAATCTGTCGATCTAATTGAACAGATATATCTGCGGCTTGAAGGGCAGGCTGATCTTCCTTACTGCCAATAACCAAAGCTCCTCCTTCTTTTATTTTTTTAATCACCAATAGATATTTTTCATGCTGACTTAATTCGTAGTTGAAGGGGATGTTCATAAGCAGATGTTCGAAGCCAGCCATAGTTTATTTACCTTTGCTTGAATAAAAAGCAATATTCAATAGTCTTTTATCGCTTTAAGTTTTAGCTTTACTCAGTGTTTGGATTGCTTTGATGCTCTCGAGCTTGAAAGCATTGTCGAAGATAATGAAAGCACCGAATTCTAAATTTTTTTATAGACGCTATCGGCCAAGATTATTATGATCAGCTGCTACAGCAGCCTCAGTACGTTGTAGATCCTGACTTTGAGTTTCAGTAATTTTATCAGTCCTGTCTCTATCCTTTAGACTCCTAAAGAACATGAATTTAAATTTTTTGCCTTCTTATATTAACGTTTGAGCGGTAGATATATAGACATCAACCTTTGTTTTGTCTTACCTAGAGCCAATCAATTTTTAAAAATTGCTATTATCTTATCTAAAAGTTCCTTATGTAATGACATAAAAAGTTCTATTATCATATTTGAGCAACCATGATCTCCATCCGGTCTCAACCTCTGGAAAAACCCTTAATATTGACCATTTCTTATGACCACCTACATGCACCACATCTTCAAATGCGCCTAATGACTCTTAAAAAGCATATCTTTCTTCGAAGCGTTAAAAAACCTTTTTTAAGAAGGTATCTTTTTGTTAGAAATGACCTAAGGAAACATAGAGAATAAGTGCCAATAGGGATTCATAAGATGCACTATTTCTTAAGGTTTAGGTATTGGGATCAAAAGGTGGGATTGATAAATCAAAAATTTGATATTTGGACAAAACCTTAGACAATTGTAACTCCACAAGATCTGAGAAATTAAGAAGCATATTATTTATTAGTGCTGCTTTATGCACGGTATTTCCAAACACTTATATGTTGCTATTTGCCAATTTTTAATGAGATAATAAACTGTTCAAGCAAAATAGCAGATATATAATTGAAGGCAGAGACAGGACAGAAAGAAATATCTAATCCATTATACTTTAATCGAACTGTTGTGTAAATGTACCTGCTGTTATCTTTAAAACTAAGCAAAGAGCCACGATAAAAATTATCTATATAGGAGCGACAATACATATCCAATTATCAATTTGGCAGCTTGCTTTTATTTTTATTTGAAAAGTGAAGAATACTGTTATTTTTAAGGTTTTTAGAACCACATATTAAAGAAAAGACCTACATAGCAACATCAGTACTAATCGATTGATTGTCTGCTACTATCAGGTGCTATCCTCCAAATAAATCCGAGTTTTATATTGTGGATTGGGATTTGATCACATACTTATCCGAACGAGTTCTATCTGATATAAGCTGACCTTCATTTCTGAGAGAACTTTTCACGACTCGTTCTTTTGTATCTATTTATTGAACTATAATTTGGTGCTTATTTGAAATCAGTAAACTTTTGAAGTAAATAGTTTGTTCTTCATTCTGTTAGTCTTTGGAGAGGATTATTAAATCTCCCACTAAAATATCCTGGAAGAAAATTAACCTTTCAACCTCCTCTCGAATAACTTTAAATTGCTTAGTTGCGATCCATTCGTATTTTTTCGTAAAAATAGTTGCGCTTCTATTTTGCTCAATGTACAAAATAACTCCAGAAACTAAGTCGATTATCAGCAGGATTAATAAAACTTGCAAGTCTAAATAAATTTATGCTTACTCCATAAAAGGGCAATCATCACTGCAATTAGCATAAGAATAAACCACTACTTATCCTATTTGACTCTGCGATGTACCATTTGCCACCTCGAAAGAGTCATATACCCTTTCTGCTTGCCGTAAAGTGACTCTGACATTTAAATTCTTTGTTGATTGAGTCCTGTCCTCGTGTAACTCATAGTATTTTAAATTTTGAGCATATCTAGCAGGTCTATTTAATTTATGACTTCAACTGTTTGGTTCAGCGCCTTGTAGATTGTTTAATTAAATTTGAAATAATTCGCATTCTATTTCGTGAAATGAACCTTTACGATATAGACTTTGCCTTGACTGCGCTATTACTATAATGCCTTTTATTCACTGGAGATATCGAAGATCGCATAGTGAGTCACAGCTGCCGAGTTTTGATTTTGCTGCGAGTAGAACCAACTGAGGGCAAGTTTGTTGTGCGTTGATATGAGATAGTAAACCCCAATTAACAGAGTAGTTCCAATCAATATCGCCAATTTGATTGAAATCTCGGAAAGCAGAATGCAGATACCAATCAGCAATACTATCCACAAGAATATTTTAAAGTAACTTCTTTTGAGAGGTTTAATAAGGACGATGGAGTTTGAAACATCATGGGCGAGGGACTATCCAAGTTGCATGTAGATTAACTTAAAGTTAAATAATGGATTGTATCAAATAAAAATTATTCCAAATCAAATGATAGGAAATTGAGTTATTTACTAAAATAAATACGAAAAATATTGCTATTTAATATCACTAAAAATCTGACAGAGAAAGAGAAGAAGATGGATTTTATTGGAGATGCGGCCAATCTTCTTTTGTTTAAATTGGGTTTATATCCCCAGACTATACATTATTTACTGCTTTTTAGGACTCTTATGCCAATCCGACATTTATATTGCTTTTAATTTATAACTATGTCTGTGATCTTGTGATGAAAGATGGCAATGCTTGATTAGCCTATAAATTGATTTGCCCAATTCTTTGTGAGTCATAGTAAACTGAAGTCTTATTTTCTAGGCGTTGTTTGATATATGTGAGTATTTGCACTTTTTTAATTACCTTATACGCTAGATATCCTACAATAGAAATAATACAAAGTCCGAGTAATATCAAGAACTACTTTTTTTATTACCAAAAATTATAAGGATGAACTGGAGACCAAATCAAACACTTACTACCATCTAAACACATCATGCAATTTGACTAGCATGGAAGACAAACTAAAGAGTTGTCTGCTTATCGTGATCCGTAAAAGGGAGCAGTGCATTCTGGACTGCAAACGCTAAGCTATTTATTTTTAAATAGTTTGCGAGGGCAAATGTCAGAGCAAGTATTACTTTGAATGTAAAACCCTGGCAAGCAAGCAAAACACTCATGAGGTGATGGTCCAAAGCAGCTCTTGCAATAGGGATGACACATTTTTGCAGCAATTAATAATGATTTAATTCCCCAAAATTTTACACTAGGGTCACTTTAATTGATCAAAGATGTAAAATTGAGAAATATCGACTAGGAGCGATGAGAAATGATATATTCCTTTATGGCAATCCCTTCAGTAGAACTACTGTTTTCACATATTAATTATGGATAGAAGCAGCTATAGTTGAAGATGTGGTTAATTTAAACAGTACCATTGTTTATAATTAAGAGTAGTTGATCAGTAGCATCCCAACTACCCATGTAACCTATTCCGAACCTAATGACCAATTCGTAATGATTAAGTGGTATATTTGCAAATTTTTTGTTAATGTAATGATGGCCGGTATATGCTCCAGAAAAAGTGTAAATACCGCATGTTTTTGGAGAAGGACTATTGGTAGAATAACCGTCGTAATTCATCGAGAAGGGATTTAACTCATCGGCCACTAGATATGTTTGAGGCAGTACTTCACACGTAAAGGAATTAGTGCCATAATTGGCAACTCCGTTTTTAATAAATATCGATTCTGCACAAATAAAGCATCCTTGCTATGAGGAATCTATACATGTTTCAATTTATCTGAAACATTTGGTCGAGCAGTAAAGTCCATTAACCACTTCCAATAAGACTATTATTAGTATGCAAAACGATGCTTTCTCCATAAATTAACTTGCTAAGAGGATTTAATATTTATTTTAATATTTGTATATCATCAATATGACGATATTGGCTGATCATAGAGAAACGGAATGAATAAACACGAAATTGAGGATATATTTGACTTGACGGGCAAGATTTAACAAATCAGGTCATATCTTTTCACAATTATTTTGTTTGAAACATAAAATCCATGAGAAACATACAAGGAATCAACTTTTATGAATAATTTAAAATCAATTATTATGTAGGAAAGCAAATAAAAGAATTATATTAAATATACAAATTTAGCCATTAATAATTTTGATATGAATCGTAGAAACAAGTTAAATAAAACATAGATCTTATTAATCATCAGAATCATACTTCTTCCAGTCGACTATTTGCTAAATATTTGAAATATATGTAAGAAAAAAATAAAGATATGCTTACCACTAGTATCCATTTAAATATTTGCGATTTGTTGATTGGATTGGATAAGCTAGCTGCCTAATATGTAATCATATAGTCACAGCCACACAAATCGCCTTAAATAGTGATACATCCCGAGGGAAAATCTCTGCTGTCGGCGATGATGCTTAGCTCCATGATATTGCTTACTACGAATATGTCTTATTTTGGCAGCATATTTGTGGGTATCTTCAATTTTGTTGGAGAGTCAATATAGTAGATTTGAATGTTTAATAGATTACTTTATAGTTGATGTAAATTTAAGCTTAATGAAATAACAGTTGGAGAAGAAGGAATTTTAAAATAAATTTAATGAATTGTTTTTGGAACATTGTTGAATTTTCCAGATTGAGCTGTCAAACGGGTGAGGTTGAATAATTATTATTTTAAAGAAGTCAATACATTAACTATTTTTTTCTATTATTTCAAAGCCTTTATTTAATTTTAGCCAAGTTTTTCTCCTCTCTTAAAGATAAATCTTTCTTATATATCGTGTAAAAACTCATAACACACTTTAATCTTTAAATCATACTCCTCATTTGACAATTTGGTAAATTATGCTTTGACAATATTTTATTATTCCCCTCTTAGGGCCGCGACAACTGTTTTATAGCTAACATGTTTTATCTCCTGTGTGCATGTGTATTAAAATTGCTAAGATTCGTCTTTAAATGAAAGTAATATCTTAATAGTGATATAATTACATGATCAATTTTGGGTTACGATACATTGAAGTACTTCAAGTTGTAGAGAATGCGACAACTGGTATGTAGCGCTTCTCTTTATTTCATTTGGTTATATTTCTTTTATCGATAAAAACTATCAAAACTAATAATACTGTATTATTTATCATTAATAGTCCTTTCTTTTTAATTACATACTATCAACTTTATCAGAGGTAGTAATATTTTATTAAATGTCAATATCTGAGTCCAAATGCGCTGTATTATTTCTTAAGAATATTAGATATATTAAAATTGAACTTTAATGTTATCAAAATCTTCATTCATAAATATCAACTATAAGGAAAGGACGTATTGCTTGAGTTCTTTTCATATTCACTGTATAAAATTATAAACTATCTATTTTTGACTCCGAGTTTTCAAATCAAATGCAATTCATTGACATAAATATGAGGATCTAAAGATCCATATATTTTTGAATATTAGCTTGGTTGGTCTCACATCTTTAACTTTCAAAAATATCACTATATCTATATGTTTTCATTGTGAATATTTATCTATCCTAACTTTGAAGCAGTTCATGATGACTAAACATGGAAATAATTTCAAATCATAAAAAGTGGCTGATTTAAAAGTAGTCCCGTTTTTCTCAATCAGGATCAAAAAAGAATTATTTATTAAAGGACTGTATTAATAAAACCATAACGGCATTTAATTAGTTACCTAAAATTATAAAATTGAATTAATACTCCCATAGAAAGAATTCAAAGAAAAAGCAATTATTCTAGAAAGGTTTTTTTATTTACATTCAAAGGGGAGGAGAATATAGCAAAAATAAGAATCCTGGTGAGAAGTAAAATAGATATTATAATCGTCAACATTGAAATTGATCAAAAATTTCACGATAGAAATACGAAATAATAGAAAGCCTTGAGCCTAGTTTTTTTAGTATAATGATGATATTTAGAAAACTAACAGAAATTGTAAATAAAATGAGATATTTATTCTTATCTGTAAATGATTCAGATAATTTGTGTTTTTGAGAACATCAAATCTTCAGTTATTCATTGGCTTATTTTTAATTACACGCTTGTAATAATATTCTTGGCTTTATTTTGGCCATCCTTTGCCTAAATAAACTTTTTAAAATTATAAAATAAAGGTTAATTGCTTAAAAATGCTCTTTTCTGATCATAATCATTAATAATAATAATTTAGAAATCAATTAAAAAACCTAATCATCAAAACATGCAAACTAAAAAAACAACAGATTCTTTAGATCGATAAACGAATGATTCTTAGAGCTTTTGGTCACTTACTGCCAAAAAAGAAATCCCAAAGAAACAATTTTATAGAAAAATGTTTAAAAGAAGAATGATAGATAAACTGGGTCGAAAAATAAGCTTAAATAAATAATAAGTCTTAGCCTAGCCTCCTCCACTATTCTTAGAAGACACAGAGGGTAAATGGGAATTGGATTATTTCAGTTTCAATTCTTTTGAAGAATGATTTTCATTTCTTCGTGGGTTTATATTCTTACTTATTTTTTTATGACAGATACGTTTTTAAATAGCATCTTTGGTTTATTTCTTCTCATTACTTTATACATAATCTACTTTGTTGTTATGATAAATTTATGAGCCTCAAATCTGTATTTAAATTAACTATGTTCGGAAAATCAAATAAAAAAAGAAAGTGATGGTAAAACATGCAAAAAATAATATTGATTGTTTAGAATGATTTATTTGGAGGTGAGAGAGATTAATATGAGTTTTTTCGATTGAAAAAAGATGCAGTTAAGCTTTTATTTTAGCCTTTATCAGCTTTTGAGTTAACAGAAGTGGTTTCTTTCTTCTCAAGGTAAATTGTGGCTCTACCTCTTGGCAATTTAAAATATAAAGATATTTGGCTTGATAATTGAATATTAACATTATTATAAACCATAAATAAAAGCAATAATAATATTTCAGACTATAAATCATTCCTCAATATAACTTGAAACTATGCTCTAACTTAATTTAGTTATTTAATTTCATCACATTAATGATTAATTGCAGTTATGAAATCTTTAATTTATATTTAATTTTAATTTTACTATAATTTTTTCATTTTCAATTGTTTTCTAATGTCGGGAATAATATTTCATGGGCGATATCATTAAATAGTTTGTTATAAATAATATTAAACTATCTTTTCAATATTAAATAAAAATGATTTTTTAAGGTCAATCAAAATATTCATCAGAATAATTACCTTCCATTTACAGTCAGTTATCAATGGATTCATCGTAGCTCAATCTCAATTGATTTACGTGTAAATTCTTTATAATTTTATGCAGCTTGGATTAATATGGGGCCTTCAAGTTTTAATTAAATTCTCAATCTTTAGTTAATTGTTCCACCTCATAGTAGGAAACTATTTTTTCAATTCATTTATTAAGACTCGCTTTATTTAAGAGCATCATCTATAAAATAGAAAATATTCTTAAAATGTAATTAAGCTTTTAATAAAACAAATGATCTCATAGCAAAGAGAATTTGAACTAAATATCACTTTCACAAGTAACTTTTCGGATAAAGCTCACGCTTAAACTCATTAGACTGATGATTAATCGTAATTATATGCGAGTTCATTTATGGCTGCTTTTGTTTTTCCAAGTAGGAATAGTCATTCCGATAAACTTAGGTTTTAATAGAAGAAGACTAACTCATACTATCATTCCATCTATGGGTTATTAAATTTTGGGCAAATTATGGTGGAATAATTTTCATAAATGTGACTTCGAAACAAAATCTTCCTTAACTCTAAAACTTTTTATTCATTTTCTATTTTTTAGGAGTAAGACCGATTCCAAAATGCTTCCCTATCATTAAACAAACGTTATTATTCTGCACCTATCACTATTTCACTATCTTCTTCTGTACTCCACTCCATTTGAGTTAACTTTTTTTGGATTTAACTTTTAATTGATAGGCTCTCTATCTATCCCCATCTTATAAACAGATTAAGTTAGATTCATTCTTTTGTTTGTTCATTATCACGTAATATATAATAAAATGATTAATCACATGATATTTCGACTATCACGCATTATAGATGGAGAGTAATATCTCTTTAGATGTAAATTGTATCACATAAAATCAAGCCTATCTATTGATTACAATTATAGGCGGCGCTATTTATTCGTTAAACACTTTATACTCGTTATTCTGAGCTGGTTCAACTTGTTGATCACCCCATCGCTTCACCAAAAAGTAACCTCCTATGAGACCGATGAGCAGAAGGTAGCTAATTATGCCGTAGACTATCATGAAATCTTTCTGAACGATAAGTTAATTAATACAATTTTTATAATGCACCATAATTTAAAGGGCATGATTAGACTCAGTTTAGATAAGTAAAGCTAAATCATTTTCCACAGCTTTAATACAGTTTTAAGAATGAAAATGGACTTGATTATGGATTTTTTTCTTTAAATTCAATTTTATTTTATTATTTTACTTATAATAAAAACCTTCATCATGTTAAGATTTGCTAATAAAAAGAGATTCTTCTTGCAAGTACAAAGGTGTATGTTTGCAGAAGTGCGAACAGTGGGAAATATTGACTTCCAACAAGAGGATTCTTTCCTAAAAGTAGTTCTCAATAGGCCCAAAGCACTGAATTCACTGGACTTAAATATGATTAAGGATATTGAGAGTCAAATTCCGACTATTACTTCGAATAAAGCATTTTGGATTTAGGGAGCAGGAGGAAAAGCCTTTTGCGCTGGAGGAGATATCAAAGCACTTTTCGAGAAAGGAGCAACAATTGAAAATAGACTAGCCTTCTTCAGACATGAGTTTAGACTGGACTATAAAGTATCTCAGTTAAAGGCCTTACAAATCGCTAACTGGGACGGTATTGTAATGGGAGGAGGCTTCGGAGTGACTTCTTTTGCTCCTTTTATTATTGCCACTGAAAACACTATGTTTGCTATGCCTTAGTGTAAACTTGGATTTTTCCCAGATGTTGGCTCTAGTTATCTACTCTCAAGACTGAGAAACAATATTGGCTTTTATTTGGGTATGACCGGCTTAAGGCTTAAAGGAGAATAGGTCTATCTTGCTGGGCTTGCCAATTATTTTATTCACAGATAAAATTTGGGATCAGTTTACAATGAAATAAAAGCAGCGCTACCGTCTTCATCCAATCCAAAGGAATCAATCAAGAAAATTTTGGACAAATATCATCGACCCTCAGATAAAAAAATCATTTCTCATGAATAGCAAATTAAATAAATCTTTGGGCTGGGTTCAATAAAGGAAATCTACAAAAGAGTATCTAGCGATAGTGATGCATTTTGCCAAATTGCAACAAAAGCCTTGAACTAGCAATGTCCTGTTTCAGTGGGCGTAGCTCATCGGTTAGTGACTTCTGCTAGGACAAAATCGATTTAATAATGCTTTATCCAAGATTTCAACATTTGTCAGCATGAGATCGTAGATCCAAACTTTGCCTAGGGTGTACGAACAGTACTAGTGTAACGAGGATCAGTGCCAAACTGGTCTCATAAACACATCTTGGACGTAACAGATGCCTGTGTAGATCGATATTTCCAATGGCCTTCAACTTTTGAGACTTTGGCCTTATGATGTATTGATGTTCGCATATTATGATATAAAATATTTGAATTTGCATAAAGTAATGAATATTTTGAGTTAAATTTATACTTAAAAAAGAATGATTTATGATGCTAAATAGTTAAAATTGTGCTTAATAATACTAATACTAGACTTAATCAAAAGTAAGTTTCCTCGTCTAAATTAAATGCGTTTGAAACTTGACTCATAATCATTCCTTTATTTTATTCTATAGATCCTCTATGAATTGGTGGAGTTTTGAACTGAAACTCGGAGGCTATTTTTTTAAGATTTTCCATATCTCTATCACCAGCAAGAGTTTCTCTTTTGTAGCGGCTGTACAATCCTCTGTATTAATTTTATAATTTGTTGATTTCATCGCTATAGTACTTGTTTTCCTTTTGGTTACTGTGAGACTCCTCATCAATATCACCAATAAATTTATCAAGACGATTAATTATTCTTTGTTTCACGCCTCTTCTTCTAAATGTGAAATTTTATCTAATTTAGATATTACTAGGCCGAACAGATTTATTAATTGTATCTCCTTCATCAAAGGTTTGATTGATGTTATGCTGTTATTTGAGTTTAGATTAATTCTCCATGAAAAACCTGGATTGGCCTTTCCCTTTTGCATGATTTACGTTATGTTTAAGTCTGAATTTAGTAGTTTCTTCCTTTAAGACTTCAACATAGTTAGTATTCGACATATCTTGATTAAGTGGGGAAGTTTGTGGTTTTTTCGCTTTGTGTTTAACCAATTTATTTAAAACAATAAAATTAGGCAAAGTTTTCCTCAGGTTAGTTGATCTACGTTGCTTAAAATTCTTCCACTTTGATCTATGCTCCATCTCAAGAGCAATCTGTAAATAGGAAGATACCTTATGCAAAAAATTGTTATAATCCTTTTTTTATTTCGAATTAATTTTACTTTCCTGATTTTCTGTTTCTACCTCTCTATGTATGAACCTCTCCTCATCCTCTTTGAAAGTTTTAAGGAGTTCAAACAGTCGACTATTCTTACTGATCTTATCCTTGTCATTATTAAAGTTATCGCAGATTATATCCATGTTATAAATGCTATTATTTTTTAACATTTAGCTTTTTAAAGGATTACTATCTTATATTTCAGTCATCATCGATTTTAGTTTTTCATTTTCGACTACGAAATGCAGATTTCTCATTTCAATTAGGTGTTTGTTCCAGCTGCTCCTCTAATCGATTGGGTTTTTTATATCTACCTCCAATCTTCTTGAACATCTGTGAGGAATCTCTTTCTCTTTGGTGGTCTTTAACATGCTGATCGAATTGAGTAGCTAAGGCAAATCAAAATAAGTTTACAATTTATTAAAATTTTTCATGAGGGAATCCATTTTGTCATGACTGCTATGATGATTAAACTTTTTCTTAGCCATTTGTTGTTCACAATATCTTTCTGCGAAGGTTTGGTTATCTGAGTGGGGTGGTATAGTTTTTTTCTCCCGTATTGCTTTTTTGATAAGCTTGAACAATTCTTAGTCTGTCATTGGTAATATAATTGCAAATTTCTATAGAACAATCAACCGATTAAACAATTATTTCTTCTATCAAAATAAAATATATTAAATGAGCTAAAAATTAAAAATATTTCTATCTACAGAATGCATTCTAAATCAAAATCGTTCGCATACTTATCTTAAGGGGTTGGGGTTGGGGTTGGGGTTGGGGTTGGGGTTGGGGTTGGGGTTGGGGTTGGGGTTGGGGTTGGGGTTGGGGTTGGGGTTGGGGTTGGGGTTGGGGTTGGG
>Ga0302191_10000877_pt1 | contig 19434 bp, 12 predicted proteins | sample II_Bog_E3_1_FD_198775 | JGI IMG/M metagenome (GOLD analysis project Ga0302191, IMG submission 198775) | Peat permafrost microbial communities from Stordalen Mire near Abisko, Sweden - II_Bog_E3_1 | ecosystem: Environmental > Terrestrial > Soil > Wetlands > Peat | place: Sweden: Abisko...
CAACGCTATTATTAATTTGCGCCAGTTTACCAATCTGCCAGCTTATCTTAACTATAGAAAGTGCTTTTTTTAGCCGCAATTGCTCATAGTTCTTAAATACCGTTTGCATATCTGTTTCAGTGTCTAAACACCTGCCTAAAACATAGGCGTCCTCAATTGCCTGGCAAGCGCCTTGTCCTAAATTTGGTGTAGCGGCATGTGCTGCGTCCCCGATTAAACAGGCATTTTCAGTCTGCCACTTTTTAATTGGTTTTAAATCTTCAATTTTGCTTATTATGATTTGGTTGCGGGGAGTTGCGTTAATTATTGCCAAAATATCCCGGTGAAAGTCTTTAAAAACTTCAGGTAAATTAAGTTCTTCAACGACTTGATTTTTCACATTGACTAATGCAAACCAGTATACTTTCTTATCGCTTATTTTCACAAAACCAAAACGTTTGCCTTTCCCCAGGCTTCGTTGATTTCATGATGATATTTTGGGGGCAAATCCAATTCGCACACGCCACGCCAGCAAATTTGACCTGCATTTCTAATCGAACTTTCTTGAAAAAGTTTGTCACGCACTGTCGACTTTATGCCATCTGCGCCGATAACAATATTTGCCCGCAAGGTGGAATTGTCCTCGAACGTCAATAGATAATTTTCATCTTTTTCGATATTTAAAAGTCGTTTTGAAAGGTTTATTTGGCTAGAACCGATTTCTTCCGCCAAAATTTTTTGCAAGTCCCCTCTGTGAATTGCCAGATTACTTACCCCGTACTTCTTTTCAAAGCCCGCCAAGTCGACAGCAGACAAAGGTTTAAGGTTTTGATCTGTAATTTTAATACACGAAATACGGTTTCCAACGCGCTCCAGCTTTTCCTGCAGGCCGAGTTTCTTCATCACCTGCATGGCGTTGTTTGCCAGGATAATACCAGCCCCAACAGGTTTTATTTCGGCAGCGCTTTCGTAAACGGAAAAACTGAAACCTTTTTGTTTCAATATCAAAGCCGTAGCGAGCCCTCCGATTCCGGCCCCAATTATACTAAAGTGATCTTTCATGAAGTCTCTAAAATGGTAAATCTAGAATATTTCGTACAAAATATATTTTTTATTAAATCTCCCGGTGTCGCCAAATTGAGCTTTTTTTTATAATTAAAAACGATATTAATAAAAGCTCGTTCCCAAGGGAATAAACTGGCTAAGATGATATCGTTTCAGTAATCGACTGTCTGGGTGTGGTATTTGGTGTCGATCGGGTTTAAGGCGGTTTGCATTGTTTATCAGCCTTTTACTTTCAACTCTCCAGGATTTATAAAATCAATCCGATACCCTGGGCGGCGGGTAACTTATTTCGTTAATTTTTGCCGAAACTTAGTGTGTTTTTTTTAGACTTCCGGACTTTCCCAACGGTTGGACAGATTTAATATCAATCTTTATAGCTACAGTGATTTAGATCACATTTCAGGGTTTAAACTTTCTATAATTTTACTTTTTGAATTTAACAATAATAAAACAAAAGCCGATTAATTGAAAAATAGAAAAATAGAACTACTCTCCCCTGCCGGGTCTTTTGATAGTTTGCAGGCTGCCATAAACGCAGGTGCCGATTCTGTGTACTTTGGGGTAGAACAGTTAAATATGCGGGCCAAATCTGTTAATTCCTTTTCGGTTGATGATATAGAACAAATAGCGGCAATCTGCAAAGCAAACGGTATAAAAGCTTACTTGACGCTCAATACCATCATCTACGGGCACGATCTGCAATTATTGCGCGGCATTTTAACCGAAGTAAAAAAACATGGCGTTGATGCGGTTATTGCTTCAGATTTTGCCGTTATTGAACAATGCAACCAGATGGGGATACCGCTCCACATCTCTACCCAGGCTAATGTAAGCAACATTGAGGCCGTTCAGTTTTTTTCGCGCTTTGCCGATGTAATTGTTTTGGCAAGGGAACTTACCTTAAAGCAGGTCCAGGATATTTGCAGGGAAATAAGAAGGCGGAACATTAAAGGCCTTTCCGGCGAATTAATGAAGATAGAGGTTTTCGCCCATGGCGCGTTATGCATGGCCGTATCCGGTAAGTGTTACCTGAGTTTACACACCCAAAATGCTTCAGCCAATCGCGGGGCCTGTACCCAAAACTGCAGGCGGCCTTACCTGGTGAGGGACGCCGAAACAAATGAAGAACTGCTGATAGATAATGAATATATTATGTCGCCAAAAGATTTGTGTACGATAGGCATACTTGATCAGCTTTTAAACAGTGGCGTCGACGTACTGAAGATAGAAGGGCGAAGCAAGGGCGCCGACTATGTTTTTACAACCACGCAATGTTACAGGGAGGCTTTGCAGGCTATCAATGGCAATGATTTTAACGTAGATAAAATTAACGACTGGCTGAAGCGCTTATCAACGGTTTATAACCGTGGTTTTTGGGAGGGATATTATTTAGGCCACAAACTGGGAGAATGGACAAGCCAACCCGGATCAGCAGCTACCGAAAAGAAAATATATGTTGGCAAAGGGAGCAATTACTATCCTAAAATAAGTATAGCGGAATTCACTATCGAAACCGGAAATATTAAACCCGGAGATACCCTGATGATCACCGGTCCGCTTTGCGGAATGGTTAAAGAAAAAGCCGAAAGACTGGTAGTAAACGGTATAGAAAGTATGGAAGCTATTAAGGGAGATAAAATAACTTTCCGGTTTGGCACCAAAGTTAGCGGACAGGATAAATTATACAAAATTGTGCAAACCCTGAATGGCTAAAATTATCCACTACCGCAACAAATGTATTGGTTGCAATATCTGCTTTGAATTGCAGCCTGAACTTTGGCGGATGTCGAAAAAAGATGGTAAAGCGGTTTTATTGAAATCGATCGAAAAGAAGGATGTTTTTATGGCACAGGCGGGCGATGATATCCTTCAGCAAACCAGGGAAGTAGCAAAAGCCTGCCCGGTAAATATTATAAAAGTATCATGAACGAAAGTATTATCAATTTCATGCAAAAACAAACCTGTGCAACTATCAGTTGTGTCAGCGAAGATGGCAAATCCTATTGCTTCAATTGCTTCTATGCATTTAATAACGAGAAGGCCGTGCTTTATTATAAAACCTCGCCAACAGCCCAGCATTCTGTGTTGATGAAAAAAAACCCTGCGGTCTCAGGCACTATCTTGCCGGATAAGCTAAAAATACTACTGGTTCAGGGTATCCAGTTTGAAGGACAGGTTTTGGAAACAAAAGATGCATTGGCTGAAAAAGCTGCCGGATATTATTATAAAAAACATCCGGTGGGTTTGGCAATGCCCGGTGAAATATGGGCTATTCAAATAAACCATATTAAAATGACAGACAGCAGCAAGGGGTTTGGCGGTAAGATTATCTGGGAAAGGGTTTGATCAGGTTGTGGTATTGGAGGATTTCCGGCACTCAGAATTCCGGTTTATCCCTTTTTCCCTTCTGATAGCCTTCTTTTTATATATTGAATAATATCATAATCCGAAGATTTAATAACCATCTCATAAGACGGGCGGTAATTCATTATAAAATCCTTTAGCTTATTGCCTTTATACCCCGTTATGCTGGCCGCAAGCGGGTTAAAGCGCTTATCTATAATGCTGTTTTTATAATCTTTAGTTAGATTACGCTGCAGCCTCCTGGCATCTTTGCCTTCTTTGCTTACCGCGTTATAAATTTTATCTATATTTATAGCAATTCCGAAACCCAGGCCTACCATAATAGAACCCGGTACAATTATGCCGCTTTTATCGCCCTTCACGTAAATATCCTTGTATTCTTTCTTATTTGCTTCGTATACCGATTCCGGAGAAATGGCCGTGCTGTGAATTATCACTGTTTTGAGTAAAGAAGGTGGTTTATGAAGCCGGATTATAAGATACTGCTGACCTGCTAAAATTATTGTATCCGTTACGAAATCTGTCTTAAAAGCAACCAACGTATCGCCAGTTTTAGCATTTATCACAAACTCCCCCCTTTCGTTGCTAATGGTTTGCTGGTTGATTTTCAAGTTTTTTATACTTGCACCATTCAAACGTTGGTTACTAAAAGTCACCAGGCCCGAAATTTCTCTCACCTGGGCATTTGATAAAATTGCGAGGAAAAGAAAAACACACGTCAATGTAGAAGATTTATGCATTCCAATATTCAGATATATCCACAACGAAATGTTTGTCTGTTTAATACGCCATTTCATACAAAACTAATAAGTGCTCAACCTTTCACAATTTTTAATTAAAGTAACATTAAATTACCCAAAAGGGCTTGTAATATCACTGAAGAAATTATAAGATTTAGCAGATTTAATTTAAGCAAGTTTTTTCTTATTTTCAAAATATTCTATCATAAATAAATGGGTTAATTTGGCCAAAAAGCCAATTGCAGCTTCTTCCGGACTTCCGGACTTACCGCCTGATCACAAACATTTTCATTTTTTATTATAACCTATCAATTTTATATTAAATTTGAATCGCGGTTGCCGGGAATAATCCGGTGCCGCCCAATTATTTTCCATATAACCCTGATATGAAGAAAATTTTATTTTTCACGGCTTGCTGCCTCTTTTTGGCATTGGGCTTGTCGGCACAAATTCCCGCCCTGGAACGCGTAGAACCCATGTTTTGGTGGGTTGGCATGCATAATCCAAACCTGCAACTGATCGTTCACGGCGACGATATTTCCTCAAGAAAAGTGGAGTTAAATTACCCCGGTGTAAAGCTGGTTGCAGTTCACAAAGTTGAAAATCCAAATTATTTATTCCTCGATCTGCGCATTTTTTCAGGTGCCTTTCCGGGAACGTTCCCGATAAAATTTATTAAAGCCGGTGAGAAACCTTTAATTTACGACTATTCCCTGAAAAAACGCGACCAGTCACCAACGCGTGCGCAGGGTGTAACTGATAAAGACCTGATTTACCTGATTATGCCCGACCGCTTTTCAAACGGCGACACAACCAACGATTCATTTTCAAATATGCGCGAAACTGGCATACACCGCGATTCCATGTTCAGCCGTCATGGTGGCGACATACAGGGGGTTATGAACCATCTCGATTATCTTAAAGACCTTGGGGTAACAGCCATTTGGCTTACGCCGGCTATTGAAAATGACGAACCGCATGCTTCTTATCATGGTTACGCCGTTACCGATCATTATAAAATAGACCAGCGTTTCGGCACCAATAAACTTTATAAAGCGTTTGTCGAAAAGTGTCACAGCATGGGCCTAAAAGTGGTTATGGACCTGGTACATAACCATGCCGGCACCGAAGGTTATACCATTAGTGACCTGCCAATGAAAAGCTGGGTGCACCAATGGCCGAAATACACGAAATCAAACTTCCGCGACGCTGCTGACATGGACCCCCATGCTTCGCCTATGGACAAAAAAATTATGGAACAGGGCTGGTTTGACCGCCGCATGGCTGATATGAACGAAAACAACCCCTACGTGCAGCATTTTTTAACGCAAAACCACATTTGGTGGGTAGAATATGCTGGCGTCGACGGCTTCCGTTTAGACACTTATCCCTACAATTATCTGCCGTATATGGCACAATGGTCGGTTGATGTTAAAGCAGAGTTTCCCCGCCTTTCCATATTTGGTGAAACCCTGGTATGGTCGGCCGCAAACCAGGCATTTTTCACCCAGGGGAATACGGTAAACCAGGGATTTGATACCCATTTACCGGGAGTTACCGACGGGGTGGTTAAAGAAGCAATTTATGATGCGTTGAACGCTAAAGAAGGCTGGACCGAAGGAGTAAACCGTTTATATTCAGTAATGGCGCAGGATTTTCTATACCAGGATGCTACCCGCAACACTATATTTTTAGATAATCACGATATGAGCCGTATACTATCGGTCGTAGGCGAGGATATCAGTAAATATAAATCGGCAATGGCCATGTTGCTTACATTGCGGGGGGTACCGCAAATGTATTATGGAGATGAGATCCTGATGAAAAACTTTTCGAATCCCGATGGATTGGTGAGAGAGGATTTTCCCGGAGGCTGGAAGGGCGATAGGGTAAATAAATTTACAGCTGCGGGCAGGACTGATAACGAAAACGATGCATTTAATTATGTACGCAAACTGGCTAATTACCGAAAAAATACGACGGCTTTGCAAACCGGCAAAATGATGCAATATATTCCGGAAAAGGGCATTTACGTATATTTTAGATATGACGACAAAAAAACGGTGATGATAATTTATAATAGCCGGGATAATGAACAAACAACAACAACCGACCGGTTCTTTGAAAGGATTAAAACAGCTAAAAGCGCGAAAAACGTAGTTACTGACGAAACTATTGAGCTTTCCGAATTAACTATACCTGCTAAGTCAACACTTGTTCTGGAATTGGTAAATCCGTAAATTCGGGTAGTTAGATTATTTATTAATTGTTGTAAATTTTGAAATTATTTATTCCTAAATAGGATTTTAACATATATTAACCAATTGTTTGTTTAAACTCAGAAATCGTTTACCTGGTAAAAATGACAATCGCGGTTTAAGCATAATACACTAATCTCAAATTAAATTTGCGCGTAAAAATGAGTATAATTAAAGCCTGTATTTTTGACCTTGACGGAGTAATTGTCGACACGGCGGTTTATCATTATAAAGCCTGGAAACGTTTGGCCAATGAACTGGGGTTTGATTTTACGGAAGAAGATAATGAAAAACTAAAAGGAATTAGCCGTACACGTTCCCTGGAACTGATTTTGCAATGGGGTGGGATAACAAAAACGGAAGTTGAAAAAGAAGAACTTGCAGCACGAAAGAACGACTGGTATGTAGAAATGATCAGCCATATGACACCTGCGGAAATATTACCTGGTGCAAAAGCGTTTTTGATAACATGCAGAAATGCAGGGCTAAAAACTGCGTTGGGCTCGGCAAGTAAAAACTCGATGATGATACTGAATAAAATTGACCTGGCTGATTTGTTCGACGCAGTAATTGACGGCAACAAGGTCAATAAGCCGAAACCCGACCCGGAAGTGTTTTTAAAAGGTGCTGAAGCATTACACGTTGCCCCAAGGGAGTGTGTTGTTTTTGAAGACGCGATCGCAGGTGTAGAAGCGGCTATAAACGGCGGTATGAAAGCGGTGGGTATTGGTTCGCCTGGTGTATTAACCGGCGCAAACCTTGTGGTGAGCGGACTAAATGAAATGAATTTGGAGAAACTAGGCCTCCTCTAACTCTCCTCCAAAGGGGGAGACTTTAAAAGCATAGGTTTTAAAAACCCTCTCGTTGCGCCACCGCTAAAGCTAAGGCGGCACGCGGTTGCAGAGGGCAGGGTGAGGCGATGGGCAAATTACAATTTGAATACATTATTACAAAAGAGAATGAAGGACTACATTAAAGTTGATGAATGGAAAATAATAGAGGAAGGCTTTAATCCGCATTACAACAAAATTTCTGAAAGTATTTTTAGCCTGGGAAATGGACGCATGGGCCAGCGGGCAAACTTTGAGGAAGCATATAGCGGTGAAACCCTGCAGGGGAATTATGTTGCCGGTGTTTATTATCCTGACAAAACCCGCGTAGGATGGTGGAAAAATGGCTACCCTGAATATTTTGCAAAAGTGCTGAATGCGGCCAATTGGATCGGCATTGATATTTTTATTGATGGTGAACAACTTGACCTGGCCAAATGTGAAGTAAGCAGTTTTAGGCGCGAGCTGGACATGAAGGATGGATTCCTGAAAAGAGCTTTCACGGCAAGAACAGCAAACGGAAAGGAATTGGCGGTAGAGTCTATTCGTTTTTGCAGCATGGCGGAGGATGAATCTGGCGCTATTAAATATTCGATAAAACCTTTAAATTTTAGCGGACAAATAACAATTACGCCCTTTGTTGATGGCGACGTGGTTAACAAAGATTCTAACTACGACGAGAAATTTTGGGATGAGGTAAAAAAAGAAACGTGGCAAACAGGTGGTTATCTTCAAATGCGTACCAAAAAAACCGGGTTTGAAGTTGCTACCGGTATGGAATTTGTTCTTCTGTTGGATGGAGAAATAACAAATCCGAAAACAGAACCGTTTCAAAAAGAAAAATATATAGCTGCTAAAATTGAATTAAAGGCGCAACAAGGGCAAGATATCACGATATTAAAATATGCCGCTAACCTTTCATCACAAAACTACCAGGCGGCGGACCTTGCCGGTAAAGTAAAGGAAACATTAGCGCGCATTAGCGGGAAAGGCTTTGAAACCCTTTTAGCCGAACAAGCGCACGCCTGGGCAGCCAAATGGGATCTCAACGATATTATTATTGAGGGAGATGCAGCCGCGCAACAAGCTATACGGTTTAATATTTTTCAGCTTAATCAAACTTATACCGGTGAGGATGACCGCCTAAATATAGGCCCTAAAGGCTTTACAGGCGAAAAGTACGGAGGCTCAACCTATTGGGACACCGAAGCTTATTGTGTTCCGTTTTATTTGTCGACTGCCGATCAAAAAGTAACACGTAATTTGTTGTTATATCGTTATAAACAATTGGACAAAGCCATTGAGAACGCCAAATTACTTGGATTTAAAAACGGCGCGGCATTGTATCCAATGGTCACCATGGATGGTACTGAATGCCATAACGAATGGGAAATTACATTCGAAGAAATTCACCGAAATGGCGCTATCGCTTACGCCATTTTTAACTACGTGCGTTATACGGGTGATGAAGCTTATCTGGCCGATTATGGACTTGAAGTATTGATAGCTATATCCCGTTTTTGGGCACAGCGGATTAACTGGTCAGATGAAAAGAAGCAATATGTTATGCTCGGTGTTACCGGCCCCAACGAGTACGAAAACAACGTAAATAATAATTGGTATACCAACAAGCTGGCTATCTGGTGCATGGATTATACCATTGATGTTATCGGAAAAGTAAAAACAAAAGCCCGGGAGAAATATAGGGCCCTCATAAACAAGATAAACTTTGAAGAATCATCGGAAATCGCCAATTTCAAGGATATCATTGAAAATATGTACTTCCCTTATTTCGAAGAAAAACATGTTTTTTTGCAGCAGGACGGCTACCTCGATAAAGAGCAAATACTAGTCAAAGACCTGCCAGAAAGCGAACGTCCTATTAATCAAAAGTGGAGCTGGGACAGGATATTACGCTCCTGTTATATTAAACAGGCGGATGTTTTACAGGGCATCTACTTTTTTGAGGATGAGTTTGACGTGGAAACCATCCGGCGGAACTTTGATTTTTATGAACCGCGAACAGTGCACGAATCGTCGTTATCTCCATGTGTGCATTCAATTTTAGCTGCAAAACTTGGTGACGAAGCCCGCGCTTATGAATTTTATCTCCGCACTTCGAGGTTAGATCTCGACGATTATAATAACGATACCGAAGATGGCTGCCATATTACCTCAATGGCGGGCACATGGATGGCAGTTGTTGAAGGTTTTGGTGGCATGCGGGTGCGTTACGGCAGGCTTTCATTCCAGCCATTCCTGCCGGATAAATGGAAATCATTTTCCTTCCACGTCGGTTTTCGCGGTACTTTGCTCAATATTAAAGTAAGTAAGGATGGCGTACATATCAAAAACCTTTCGGGCAAAGAAACTTCGGTTAACGTTTATTATAAAGAACAATTGGTAAGGGCGAACGACGAGTTGCTTGTTGAAGCATAACCGGGTTCAATCAGAACTAAACAAAAAAATGGAACAATCCGCCACCAGTCATAAGCTCATCATTTACCAATTATTGCCGCGCTTATTCGGCAATGCAAAAACTGCAAATAAAACTTATGGCTCCCTTGAAGATAACGGTGTTGGTAAGTTTAATGATATCACCGATAAAGCCCTTCTGGAAATAAAAAACATGGGCTTTACACACGTGTGGTTTACCGGTGTAATTGAACATGCCACCATGACCGATTATTCCCAATATGGCATAACCCCTGACGACCCTGATATTGTAAAAGGCCGTGCTGGTTCCCCGTATGCTATAAAAGATTATTATGATGTAGGCCCTGACCTCGCAGTCGACGTTAAAAACCGGATTGCCGAATATGAAGCTTTAATTAAGCGTGCACATGATAATGGCCTCAAAGTAATTATGGACCTGGTGCCTAATCACGTTGCGCGTACTTACAAATCAGATACAAAACCCGAAAACATTCGTGACATAGGCCAGGATGACGATACCACAAAAGCATTTGATCCTAAAAATGATTTCTATTATTTACCGGGGCAGGCCTTTACTGTTCCGCCGGGATATAATCCCGGCGGCGATGAATTTAAAAGTCTGCTTAAAGATGGAAAATTTGACGAAAATCCCGCCAAAGCAACAGGGAATGATGTTTTTAGTGCAAATCCCTCAATAAATGACTGGTTCGAAACTATTAAATTGAACTATGGTATCGATTACGTTCATGACTATATATCGCATTTTGATCCCATCCCTCCTCTTTGGAATAAAGTATTTGATATATTACATTTCTGGAGTACAAAAGGTGTCGACGGTTTCCGCTGCGACATGGTGGAAATGGTCCCTTTTGAGTTTTGGGGCTGGATAATACCCAGGCTGAAAGCCGAATATCCGGATATAATTTTTATTGGCGAAGCCTACAACACAAACTTATACAGCAAGTATATTTTTACAGGTAAATTCGATTATCTATATGACAAGGTAGGTCTATATGATGCCGTCAGGCGGCTTACCTGTTTCGAGCCTGGTTCTACAACATGGGACATTAACCGGGTATGGAACCATGATACCCTGGGCATTGACGAACATATGCTCCGGTTTATGGAAAACCATGATGAGCAACGCATAGCTTCCAGGTATTTTGCCGGGAATCCATGGTATGCCGTACCGGGAATGATAGTTTCGGCTACGCTGTCAACCGGCCCTGTTATGATCTATTTCGGCCAGGAAACGGGTGAGCCGGCTGCCGGCGCGGAAGGCTTCAGCGGTGACGATGGCCGCACAAGCATTTTCGATTACTGTAGTGTACCTGAACACCAGAAATGGCTTAATAACGGATTATTTGACGGTGGGCAACTATCAGAAAGTCAAAAATCGCTACGCAGTTTCTATGGTAAACTGTTGAACGCCGTTCAATATAATGAAGCTTTAAATGCCGGTAGATTTTACGAACTTATGTTAGCGAATGAACACCAGGCTGGTTTTGATCAGCATCTGTATATTTTCCTTCGCTATACGGATAATCAGCGTATATTAGTGATAACCAATTTTAACCGCAGCGAACGCAGCATACAAGTAAAACTTCCGGATGACCTGTTAAAACAATTGAATTTAACCGGAAATAAGGAATTTACTGACTTGCTGAGTGGAAAAAAATATAATACCGCCAATATCGCCGATGGGCTTCAGGTTGTTCTTCCGGGGTCAAGTGGTGTTTTGTTGGAATTTTAAGGGATTTACAGGGTTTTAATGTCGATCATAATAAATCCTCTTATATTTAAAATCTATTGTCAAAACCAATTACCTAATGATTAAATTATTGACCAAATTATAAATTATGGCGACACCAGGCATCGTTCAAAAACCGAGGATGAGTTTTTGGCAGATTTTTAACATGAGCTTTGGCTTTTTAGGCATCCAATTTGGCTTTGCGCTGCAAACAGGTAATGCCAGCCGCATCCTTCAAACATTTGGTGCCGATGTGGAGAATTTATCTTTATTCTGGCTCGCTGCACCCATAACGGGAATGATTATCCAACCAATAATTGGGCATTACAGCGACCGCACCTGGAACAGGCTTGGCCGCAGACGGCCCTATTTTTTAACCGGGGCGCTATTATCTGGCCTTGCACTATTTTTTATGCCAAACTCGTCAATGCTTGCCGCGCTGGTGCCGCCAATAATAGTTGGCGCCGGTATGCTGATGATAATGGATGCATCATTCAATGTAGCAATGGAACCGTTCAGAGCCTTAGTTGCTGATAATTTGCCAGATAGCCAGCATAACGATGGTTTTTCAATGCAAACATGCCTTATTGGAGTAGGTGCGGTTATAGGTTCGTGGCTTCCTTATGTTTTTGCTAATTGGCTGGGCATATCAGATACTGCGCCAAAAGGCCACGTGCCAAACAACCTTTTGTTTTCATTTTATATAGGCGCTATAGTGCTGATCGGCAGTATTTTATGGACTGTAATAAAAACAAAGGAATACCCGCCTGAGGAGTATGCAAAATTTCATGAGGAGGATGTTCAGGTTAAAAAACAAACGAGCGGCATTGTCGAGATATTTTCGGACCTGTTCAGCATGCCAACAACCATGTGGCAACTAGGTATCGTGCAATTTTTTTCGTGGTTTGCGCTTTTTTCCATGTGGGTATATACAACCCCCGCAATAGCCGAACATATTTATCATATTAAAACTGGCGATACTACCTCCCATGCTTACAATAACGCCGGCAATTGGGTTGGCGTTCTTTTTGGCGTTTACAATGTTGTTTCTGCCATATATGCACTATTGCTGCCGAAAATAGTGCGTAAAACCAGCCGGAAAAAGACGCATGCCTTTTCGTTAGCCATGGGCGGCCTTGGTCTGGTTTCCATTTTGTTCATTCAAAATGACTACTTGCTTATTTTATCTATGGTAGGGATAGGATTGGCATGGGGCAGTATCCTGGCAATGCCATATGCCATTTTATCAAGCGCAATACCGGCAAGAAAAATTGGCGTGTACATGGGAATATTTAATCTTTTTATAACTATGCCTCAAATTGTAAGCGGCATAAGCGGAAAATTCCTGGTGCCATATGTTTTTCACTATCACGCAATTTACGGACTGGTGATGGCTGGCATATTTATGTTTTTAGCCGCGGCATCCGTTTTATTTGTTCAGGATGGCAAAAAAATTCAAATAATTGAAACTCCTTTAACAAAAATGCCTTAATTTAAAATTGTTAAGTAAACAGTTTTTCTTGGCATGGTATATGGTTTATATAAACTTGAATATTGTATATTGCGTAAAAGATACACATTGTAAATATTTGCTGAAGAGAATTAAAATTTTTAATGGAAGAAAATATACTAAATCAGGAACTGTTAGCCAATAAATTAATAGAACAGGAAGAAGAAGAAGAGTTTCATCACCTCAATAACCCAGCGGACGGAATTAAGCCGATTATAAAGAAATATCTCGGGGTTCCGAACCGCGCGGACAAAGTGGGAAATAAATTCTACTTTACTGATGGGAATGCAAAAGTTGAGGTTGTTGTAGTAACCGACGAAATTATAAGGGTAAGGTTGGCGCCACACAGCGTATTCCTGGACGATTTTTCATATGCAGTGCCAAAACTTGAGCAAAAAGCCACTGTTTTCGCGTTAGATGAAGACGAATCAGAATTTCGGGTTTCTACCAACGTTATTAACTGTCATATCCGCAAAAAAGATTTTTTTATATCATTTTCCGATAATCAAAACAATATCACCAGTTCAGACGCGGTACCAATGCATTGGGAAGAAAATGTGAAATTTGGGGGTTATTATGTTTTTTGTACAAAAACCTGTGGCAAAGAGGAAAGCTTTTTTGGCCTTGGAGACAAGCCAACCGAGTTAAACCTAAAGGGCAAAAGATTAAGAAACTGGAATACTGATGCTTACTCTTTCGCGTGGAACCAGGACCCGCTTTACAGAAGCATACCGTTTTATATCAGTATTAATGAAGGTATCGCACATGGCATCTTCTTCGACAACACTTTCAAGGCCCATTTTGATTTTGGCGCCGAAGACCCTACCAAAACAAGTTTCTGGGCAGATGGGGGCGAGTTGCAATACTATTACATACACGGGCCACACATGATGGATGTGGTAAAAAGCTATCATGTATTAACCGGCACGCATCCTATGCCCCCGCTTTGGGCATTAGGCTACCACCAGTGCAGGTGGAGTTATTACCCCGAATCTAAGGTAAAAAAGATTACGAACGGCTTTCGTGAAAACAAGATCCCGTGTGACGGAATTTATCTCGACATTGATTATATGGACGGGTACCGTTGTTTTACCTGGAACCGCAAATATTTCCCTGATCCTAAAAAAATGATCAAAGAATTAGCTGCCGATGGTTTTAAAACAGTGGTTATTATTGACCCGGGAATCAGGGTGGATGATAATTATTTTGTTTTTAAAGAAGGTAAAGAGAAAAGACATTTTTGCCGCCGCAGCGATGACTATTTTATGGAAGGCCATGTATGGCCTGGGCGTTGCCAGTTCCCTGATTTTACTAACCCCGAGGTTAGGGAATGGTGGGGCGGTTTGTTTGATGAACTTGTTCAAATGGGTGTAGCGGGCGTATGGAACGACATGAACGAGCCAGCTGTTTTTGGGGCTGGTACGTTTCCCGATGACGTAAGGCACCAATATGACGGGTACCGCGGCTCACACCGGAAAGCACATAATGTTTATGGAATGCAAATGGTACGCTCTACCTATGAGGGATTGCGAAAACTAATGAAAAACAAGCGCCCTTTTACTATTACAAGGGCTGGATATTCAGGTGTTCAACGCTTTTCCTCGGTTTGGACAGGTGATAACGTTGCGTCATGGGAGCATTTGCAACTCGGCAATATACAATGTCAGCGCCTGTCCATATCTGGGATTTCATTTTGTGGAACTGATATCGGAGGGTTCAGCGGTGAACCTGATGGTGAGCTTTTTACCCGCTGGATTCAAATGGGCACTTTTTCGCCGTTCATGAGGGCACATTCGGCAGGTGATACAAAAGAACGGGAACCATGGAGCTTTGGTGAACCATTTACAAGCATCAACCGCAAATTTATTGAACTGAGGTACCGGTTGCTGCCATATTTGTACTCCGCTTTTTGGGAGCATCATAGGTATGGCTTCCCTATATTAAGGCCGGTTGTAATGCAGGAACAGGAGGAAATTACGAATCATTTCCGCCAGGATGAGTTTACTTACGGCGATAAAATATTGATTTGCCCGGTGCTTGTTTCACGCCAGGTGAGCAGAAAAGTTTATCTCCCAAAAGGTAAATGGTATAACTTCTGGACCAATGAGCTTGTTGAGGGTGGCAAAGAAATAATCGTTCCGACACCGCTGGAAACTATACCAATATTTATTAAAGCCGGTTCAGTAATCCCTGAATATCCCGTTATGCAATATGTAGGTGAAAAAGAAATTGAAGAGGTAAAGCTGAATGTTTATTATAGTGATTACGAAGCGAATTCCTTTTTATTTGAAGATTATGGAGAAACATTTGCTTACGAGCAGGATATTTATCTGGAAAAAAAGTTTGTAGTCAACGGTAGGCCAAAACTTTTAACTATACATCAAAGTATGGAAGGTCTTTATACGCCCAGGTATGAAAGTTATCATTTAAACATAATTGGATTGCCCTTTAATCCGTCAAAGGTAATTATTGACGGAAAAGAGGTTTTAAATTTTAATTTTGATGATAGTAAGAATCTTGAATTTAAATACAGTAAAAACTTTAAACAAATAGAAATAATTAAATAAACACGATTAAAAGATTTATTTGAATATCAGGATTTATTTGTAAATGATGAACCCGTCAATTGAATATATTTGATGTATTTCACTTTACTAAAATTTACTGTCCTTATGATCTTTTCAATCTTATAAATCGTGTTAATATTGTTATATTTGACTATTATAAACCAAATTATTTCTTTTACCGATTTAAGCTGATAACCCTTTGATAGGGCTATATATATTATATAATATGTCAAAAATAACCGACGAAAACGAAGCGCTACTTCCTGCGGACGATTCTTCTCTATCAAATAAGGATAAAAAAGAATTATCACTTTCAAAAAAAGACAGGTCAAAAACGGACCAGGTAATAAAACCTGAAATGAAAGCTGTTGAACCTTATAGCCTTTTCACTGATTTTGATATTAGCCTGTTTAAATCTGGAAAGCATTTCAAACTTTATGAAAAATTTGGCAGCCATGTAATTGAATTCAACGGAGTTATTGGAACATATTTTGCAGTTTGGGCCCCAAACGCACAATATGTAGCAGTTATTGGAAACTTTAACGGATGGAACCGCGGTTCTCATCCATTATATGTGCGATGGGATGCATCGGGTGTTTGGGAAGGTTTTATACCCAACGTTGGTGATGGTGAAACCTATAAATACTACATAAAATCATCAACCGGCGAAGACCTTGAAAAAAGCGACCCTTTTGCCCTTCGCTGGGAAGTTGCCCCTCTTACGGCTTCCATAGTGGCAGATACCTACTATGAATGGACTGACGGGGACTGGATGGCAACCCGTTATGGACATAACGCGTTGAACAGGCCTTATTCCGTTTATGAAATGCATATTGGTTCGTGGGCGCGCAATGTGGAAAGTCCGGATGAATTTTTGACTTATACGCAACTGGCGGAAAAACTTGTGCCTTATGTGAAGGAAATGGGATTTACTCATGTGGAGTTTATGCCCATAATGGAACATCCATACTATCCAAGCTGGGGATACCAGATTACCGGATTTTTTGCAGCATCATCACGATATGGCACACCGAAAGAACTCATGTACCTTGTTGAGCAATTGCACCTCGCGGGAATTGGGGTTATATTGGATTGGGTGCCTTCACATTTTCCGGGAGATGTACATGGATTGTATAATTTCGATGGTACGCATTTATATGAACATGCCGATAGTCGTAAAGGCTTTCATCCCGACTGGAAATCGTATATCTTTAATTATGGACGCAATGAAGTTCGTGCGTTTTTAATAAGTAACGCGTTATTTTGGCTCGACCGTTATCATGTAGATGGTTTGCGGGTTGATGCGGTTGCATCAATGCTCTATCTCGATTATTCCCGCAAACAAGGGGAATGGGAACCAAATCAATATGGCGGTAATGAAAATCTGGAAGCTATTTCATTTCTCAAAGAATTTAACCAGGCAGTTTACAGTCATTTCCCCGACACCCAAACTATCGCGGAAGAATCCACTTCATTTACAGGGGTAAGCCGTCCTGTTTATATCGGCGGTTTAGGTTTTGGTATGAAATGGATGATGGGCTGGATGCACGATTCAATCAAGTACTTCTCGAAAGATCCCATACACCGGAAATATCATCACAATCAGATTACCTTTAGTTTAATATACGCTTTTACCGAGAACTTCATGCTGCCTTTTTCGCATGATGAAGTAGTATATGGAAAGGGTTCCATGCTGGGCAAAATGCCGGGGGACGAATGGCAGAAATTTGCTAACCTTCGCCTGCTTTACACCTATATGTTTACCCACCCCGGCACAAAACTGCTTTTCATGGGTGCTGAATTTGCACAGGGTAGAGAATGGAATTTCCAAAATTCATTAGACTGGCATCTACTTGAATACCCAAATCATCAGGGGGTAAAAGAACTCGTTAAAGAATTGAACCAATTATACCGCACTGAGCCCGCACTGTATGAAAAAGCTTTTGAATGGACTAGTTTTGAGTGGATTGACGGCGGCAATGCGAATGATTCAATTTTGATTTATTCACGTAAGGGCCATGATACTTTAAATGACCTTGTGATTGTTTTGAATATGACCCCAATGCCACATTATAACTATCGCATCGGGGTACCCTCTAAAGGCAGTTGGACGGAAATATTCAACTCTGATGCGGAAAAATTTTGGGGGAGCGGATTGTCCAATTCCGGACCGGTTCATACGGAAACTGTTATATGGCATGGCAGAGAAAATTCTGTATGCATAACCGTTCCACCGCTTGGCGCAACAGTTTTTAAAAAGTCGGCTTCATAACCTTTAAAATAACGATTGAAAAAAATAATTATATTTTACAGTAAGATAGTATTTAAACACAACTATTTTTTTGTTTTGGCGTAAAAGCAACGTTGATCCAATAAAACAATCTGCACTTGATGAACCCTAAATTCCGTGTTCTATATTTGTCTATAGGTTTCATTGGACTGGCGATACTGATTTACGATGCTATAGCAACTTTTCCGGATATTAATGAAAAGGTTGTTTTATTAATTACGATACCCGATATGGTGTTTTTTTTCATGGCATACAAAACTTATCCGCCAGAAATTAATAATAGCTATAAACAAAGGAAGAGTCGGAATAGCTGAGATCGAAAGTAATTTATTGGGATAAATTTTAATAAATTAAAAAATCTGAAATGAATAGAAAATACTTGTTACTATATCTCGCAGCTGGTACACTTGCATTAATAATGGTTATTTACCAGCTGATAAGTAGTCATCAAAATCCTGATATTGGCAGAATTATACTAAATTCTGTTATATCTTTATTTTTCTATTATCTCTCTTATAAAACTTATCACGAGAAAAAAGATAAGGAATTAATGTGAGGCCTGGTGTACCTCCTTTTTCATCGCGATATAAGATATGGTAATCAGAATATAGCATTCCCGGTTTTAGGACAGGTATACAATACCGACCAATATTTTCACTAATTTAATATAGAAACCAAACGGGCGTATTTTTTAATTAATAGCCGGGTTTCAGTGTTTCAATCAAATACCGAATTTAACCCCAACAGCAATATGAAAATCCTCCTCATAATGCTTTAATTGGTTCCTAAAAATATGCAACTGATCTCAGGATAACTAATCCTGCCTCACAATTTATTGGCACAGCACAAAAAAAGCCACTGAAATATCAGCGGCTTTCGTTAAAAATACGGAAAATTCTAAAATTATAGTTTTCCCAATTTTTCCACCAGGTCTACAAGTTTAACAGAGTATCCCCACTCGTTGTCGTACCAGGCAACCACTTTTACAAAACTGTTACTTAGAGCAATACCAGCTTTTGCGTCAAAAATTGATGTACGTGGATCGCCTTTAAAATCCTGCGATACCACATCTTCTTCGGTATAACCTAAAATACCTTTCAAGTCACCTTCAGATGCATCTTTCATTGCTTTTTTAATTTCATCGTAAGACGCAGGTTTAGTCAGGCGTACTGTTAAATCAACAACAGAAACGTCGGCTACAGGCACACGGAAAGACATGCCGGTTAATTTACCTTTTAATTCAGGTATAACAAGGGTAACTGCTTTCGCTGCGCCGGTTGATGACGGGATTATGTTTTGGTAAGCCCCGCGGCCACCGCGCCAGTCCTTATGTGAAGGACCGTCAACTGTTTTTTGTGTTGCAGTAACCGCGTGTATAGTACTCATTAAGCCTTCTTCTATACCAAAGCTATCATTTAATACTTTTGCCAATGGGGCAAGGCAATTGGTTGTGCATGACGCGTTTGATACAATGGTATGTTCGGCACTAAGTTTTTTATCGTTTACACCTATTACAAAAGTAGGGGTATCATCCTTTGCAGGCGCGCTTAAAACAACTTTTTTTGCACCGGCGTCAATATGTTTTTGGGCAGTTTCCTTTGTTAAGAACAAACCTGTTGATTCAATAATTATTTCAGCTTCAACT
>Ga0302191_10000878_pt1 | contig 19421 bp, 18 predicted proteins | sample II_Bog_E3_1_FD_198775 | JGI IMG/M metagenome (GOLD analysis project Ga0302191, IMG submission 198775) | Peat permafrost microbial communities from Stordalen Mire near Abisko, Sweden - II_Bog_E3_1 | ecosystem: Environmental > Terrestrial > Soil > Wetlands > Peat | place: Sweden: Abisko...
AGGTTCCTTATCTCAACCACCTGGTTAGGGTCAAGGCCTGATGTAGGTTCATCCATTATCAGCACCTCGGGGTTATGTATTAATGCCTGTGCAAGTCCTACACGTTGGCGATAACCCTTAGATAGGGTGCCAATTTTTTTCTTGCTTTCACGGGTTAACCCGGTAACCTCTATCATTTCATCAACCCGTGCTTTTTTATTTTGTATGCCATGCAGGTCAGCAAAAAATTCAAGGCATTCTTTAATGTACATGTCTAAATAAAGCGGGTTATTCTCCGGCAGGTAACCAATTCGTTTACGAACCTCGGCAGATTGATCTATTACGTCAAACCCACTTACGGTAACGTTACCTGATGTTTGTGGAATAAAGGTGGTAATAATTTTCATAGTGGTACTCTTACCTGCACCATTTGGACCCAAAAAACCCAATATCTCGCCCGAATGTACTTCAAACGAAATATCATTAACGGCTTTTTGTTCGCCATATAACTTAGTAAGATGGTCCACCTTTACTGACATATATTTCCTAAGTCCCTTAAAGGGGACTTTTGACTCATTTTAAAACGCCACGAAATTATAAAATTGTTGTTGACGATAAAGAAATAAAAATGAGGGGCCATTTGTCCCTCGATATACTGATTCAATTGATCTGTTTTTACTATTTACTCCACTCTTCTAATGTAGTCACATCAGCCTGTCGTGTAAAAACTTCAGTGGTCAATATGCGGTGTACTTCCTGATTAGGGTCGGCACAGCAATCAGCCAAAACGGTTATCCGATAGTCTTTATCAGCAGCCTCGCGTAAAGTGGATAGAACAACTCCGCTGGTAGCAATACCAGTCAACACTATATGTTGTATCCCTTGTGCTCTTAAAACCACTTCAAGGTCACTGCCTGTAAACGCGCTAACCCGGCGTTTAGTAATGGTTATCTCGCTGGCTATTGGTGCCACATCTGCATTAACTCTCATAAAGTCGTCCATATTAATATTTGCAAATCCATCTTTACGCGCACTAAAACCTTTATTGTTCATACTTACTTCGGGCGCACCTTGCCTAAAGCCCACTACTACATAAATAACAGGTATTTTGTTGGCACGTGCCTTAGCTATAGCTTTAGCTACGTTGCCGGTAAAGTTTTTGGCATCTGGATAATTACCCAATATGCCATCTTGCATGTCCATTACTAAAAGTGCGGTGTTGTTTGTGTTCTGTACCATTTTTTTAAATTTTATAAAGATTACAAATTAAATTTCTTCTATTACCTGGCTTTCTTCTTCCCTTAGCTGTGACTCTTCTTTTTTATTCAATTCTTCCTTTCTCAAAAAGTCAGAAAAAATGGCCACTATAATTAGTGCAATTATCCCCTGGCACATCATAGTATCAGGCGCACCTATTTTTTGAGATACGGCTCCCACAAGCAAGCTACCAATAGGTAACATGCCAAAAAAAGCCATAGCCACATAACTCATTACCCTGCCACGCATGTTTTTATCGGAGTTGATCTGTACCAATGTTATACAAATAGTAGTTTGAGACATGGTACCAAATCCGCTTAAAACAGCAAATAACATAGCCAATGGAAAATATGTGATATGAGAAAAAAGAATTAGTCCTATACCCAAAAGAATGGTGTTAACCAGCAGCACAATTTTAAGGTCAGTACCCGGTTTTAGCGACGCTAAAAATACTGTGCCGCACACTGCACCCAAACCTATAAAGCTATTAATGTAGCCAAACGTGGCAGCATTACCATTAAAAATTACTTTTGCGAACACGGGTAAAAGCGTGTTGTAAGGTAATACCAGCAGGCTTATAAAGGTTAACATAAGTATTACTATACCTATAGCAGGAGTATGTTTTAAATAGGAAAATCCTTCTGCAAATTCTGATTTGAGTTTCTTTTTTAAATGTGTGGAAACATATTTTGGCAGGTTCATTAATAATAGTGACATAAGTACTGCCACAAAACTTACAGCGTTTAAAAGAAAACAAATTCCCGCACCAAACTTTTGCAGCACTATACCTGATAATGCAGGCCCGACCAGGCGGGCAATATTATTCATAGATGAATTAAGGGCAAGAGCATTGGGCAAATCAGCCTTATCATTTATCAATTCATGTACCAGTGGCTGCCTTACGGGCACATCGAACGCATTAATTATACCCAATATAACACTAAGTGAAAGTATTTCCCAAACTACATAATGATGGGTCAGTATTAGTATAGACAGCAATACAGCTTGTATCATAGAAGCTGTTTGAGTGATGAGTAAAGTTTTATAACGATTATACCGGTCTGAAATAATACCTCCATATAATGATAATAAAAATGATGGAAATTGGGTGGCAAATACAGTAACTCCCAGCATAAATGCCGAATGTGTTAGAGAATAAATAACCCAATACACACCGGTACGCTGCATCCAGGTGCCGATTTGTGAGATGGATTGCCCGCTAAAATATAAGGCATAGTTCCTGTTATGAAATGCCCTGAATGTGTTTATTTTTTTTAGTTTCTCCATTAAATTTTAACCTGTTATTTCTTCTCACCCGTTTCCATCAATTTATTTAAAACAGGTATCGCTTTTGCCAACACTTCTTTTTCTTTATCGGTAAGTGTTCTTTCAATAACACTTCTCAATACTTCATCACGGTCATATCTCATCTTCTCCACCATCTTCTTGCCTAATGAAGTTATTGATATATACACTTTACGTTTATCTTCTTTAGAGGGTGTTCTTGTTATAACTCCCTGTTCTTCCAGTTTTTTTAATATCTGCGACATAGATTGCGTTCTAACCCTTGTTAATGCCGCCAATTTTGTAGGCAACAAAAAATCGTTTCGCGTTAAAAGCCCTATGGTTTCCATTTCTGTCATAGAATAACTATTGACAGAATACATTTGCTTACGCAAACCTTTGTGTACACCGGAAATGGCTGAACGAAGATTAGTGGAAAGTTCTGTTATATTCATATATAGGTTATTTAACTTATTTGTTAAACTTGTTAGTTTACCTTACAAAAATACAATTAATGTATTTTGTTACCAACTATTTTATAATAAAAATTAAAGAGCATGCTAACTGACAGGATTTTTGCCGGCATAATCCTGTCAAAGTGCATATATAACTAAATAGCAATCAACAAATTGAAAAATTGCCTCCCTAATTCTTGACAGGGTGATTTGTTTTCGGTTTGGGCTCGCTTTAACTAAAAAAAATTTGTCCCAATTTATGATATACCTTAGAAGTGTACTATAACTTTGTAGTGGTAATTACACTTTATGATTTCGCGTAAATACATAAAATAATGCAGCAATGGTAACCAGGCTAAGAATAATAACATAGGTGTAGTTCCATGATGTGGATGCAAATAAAATATTTGTGGTTTCGCCACCTTCTAATTTGTAGTTCCAGTTCATGGTGTTTACTACCACACTACCGGCTGTGGTGGTATCAATAAACCCCGGCACATATATGTGATAGCGCATGGGAATAGAAAAAAGAGTGGAGCTTAAGTTTTTTAATGAATCAGATTTTTTAACCAGCTTATCTGTTGATGCATCATCCTTGTCACCGGCAGGTATAGTATCATCAGTAAATGAGTTGGCTACTTTACTACTGTCTAATTTATAATGAACACTTAATCTATATTTTTTAAACAAAAAATAATTATTGTAGGATTGTGACACCTTAACAGAATCTTTTATCATGGCATAAGGATAAGGAATCGCCCATGCACCCGCAGGAAAGATTTGCGTGGCAGTAAGGTGAACAGAATCGCCACGAAGCTCACGTGTAACTGCATAACCATGGGCCTTAAGTTGGCTCTCCATTTTATCCAGCTTAAGCTCTTTAATGGCTACAATTTTAGCAACTACAGATTCAGTACCATCAAGATTAAGTGTAACATAATAATCGATCTGTAAACAACTGCTTATGAGGCATAAAAGCAAAAATAAGATGAACAGGCGAAATAACCCGCCTGAACGGAATTGTGCTGCAATTATCCGTTTCATAAGTAATAGTTTTTATAAATATAAATACTTTTCTAATAATGTTGTTTTATTTTATAGTAACCACTGCAAAAACCCTTCAATCATATATTTAACCTAATTTTGCGCTACTAAATGCCAATTTGACGCAGATTGGGCATTGGCAGGTATTTTGACCACTATAAGCCGTATATAAAATGAAAGGAAAAGGTATGAGCAAGCACGATGATATAAATGAGCAAAACCCTGAACAGGCGGGCGATTTACACGATAGTAACCCTATAGATGAAAAAGGTGAAGGACCTGAAGGTGACAATACGTCTGATATTTTAAGTAAAATTGGCTTTTCTAAAAAAGATAAGGGAAAAAAAGACCATGACCATCTGAAACAGGAAAATGAAGACTTAAGACAGCAGGTAGGCGAATTAAATGATAAGTTTTTACGCTTATATGCAGAGTTTGATAATTTTAAAAAGCGTAGTACCAAAGAACGTATTGATTGGTTCAAAACAGCGGCACAGGATGTAATAGCAGACCTGCTACCTGTATTGGATGATTTTGGCCGTGCCATTAAGCAAATGGAGGCTACACCAAATACTACGGGCATAAAAGATGGTATTGTACTAATTCAAAATAAGCTGCAAAGCATTTTAGAATCACGCGGATTGAAAGCAATGGAATGTGTAGGTGCCGATTTTAACCCCGACCTGCACGATGCCATTACAGAAATAGAAGTGAAAGACGAAAACATGAAAGGTAAGGTAGTTGATGAAGTGGTGAAAGGATATTATTTAAGTGATAAAATTATACGCCACGCCAAAGTGGTTGTAGGAAAATAAATTAACCACTAACCACCCCATATAAGGTTTAAGCAATTTAGATGGCAAAAAGAGATTATTACGAAATACTGGGCGTTGCAAAAAACGCATCGGCCGATGAGATAAAGAAGGCTTATCGTCAAACGGCAATGAAGTTTCATCCAGACCGCAATCCGGGCAACAAAGAATCGGAAGAAAAATTTAAAGAGGCTGCTGAGGCATATGAAATACTGAGCGACCAGCAAAAAAAAGCGCGATACGACCAATACGGACATGCCGGAACCAGTGGCAATGGCGGATTTGGTGGTGGTATGCGCATGGAAGATATTTTTACCAACTTCGGTGATATATTCGGCAATTCAGGGTTTGATCCGTTTGAAAGTTTTTTTGGTGGCAGCAGGGGTGGACGTGAAAAAGGCCGCGGTACAAGAGGTTCAGCCATTGGTATAAGGGTAACCCTTACGCTTAAAGAAATGGCCGAAGGGGTACAGAAAAAACTTAAAATAAAAAAATACATTACGTGTGAGATATGTCATGGTAATGGTGCAAAAGATAAAAACTCATTTCACCAATGTACTACTTGTAATGGCAGTGGTTACGTGCGCAGAGTTACTAATACCATACTGGGGCAAATGCAAACCACTAATACCTGCCCAACTTGCCACGGTGAGGGACAAACTATAACTTCAAAATGTACCAACTGTCATGGAGATGGCCGCATTTATGGCGAAGAACTAATTACACTTGATATACCTGCGGGTGTTGCCGATGGAATGCAACTATCTATGAGTAGTAAAGGAAATGCAGGGGAGCGCGGTGGTATGCCAGGAGATTTGATCATTACCATTGATGAAACAAAAGATGCTGAACTAACACGCGAAGGCAATAATGTTATTTACGAATTACATATTAGCTTTATTGATGCGGTACTTGGTACCACTGTAGATGTGCCTACACTTGATGGCAGTAAAACAAAAATAAAAGTAAAGCCGGGTACACAGGGTGGTGAAATTCATAGATTAAAAGGAAAAGGGTTTCCCTCTATTAATTCTTATGGTAAAGGTGACCAGCTTGTACATATAAATATATGGACACCAAAAAATTTAAGTAGTGAAGAAAAAGTAATGTTGGAAAAACTACAGCACTCAGCCAACTTTAAACCGCAACCCGATAAAAATGAAAAAACATTCTTTGCAAAAATGAAAGGTTATTTCACCTCAAGTGAATAGTTTACCTGTATCGGTAGGAGGAGTTTTTCCCAAATGCTTAAAAGCAAGTTCTGTAGCTTCTCTGCCACGCGGGGTACGTTTTAAATAGCCTTCTTGTATTAAAAAGGGTTCGTAAACCTCTTCAATAGTTCCTGACTCCTCTGATACAGCGGTAGCAATAGTGGTAATGCCCACAGGGCCGCCACCAAATTTCTCGATGATAGCATATAAAATGCGGTTGTCCATTTCATCTAAGCCATGCTCATCTACATTAAGTGCTTTAAGAGCAAATTTTGAGATAGCCATGTCAATGGTGCCATTACCTTTTATTTGTGCAAAGTCACGAACGCGGCGTAGCAAGGCATTGGCAATTCTCGGTGTTCCACGGCTGCGTCGGGCAATTTCACTAGCGGCATCATCATCAATTTTACAATTTAATATGTTGGATGAACGAAGTATAATCGACTTTAAAGTTGAGGCATCATAATACTCAACACGCGCAGTAATACCGAAACGAGAACGCAATGGAGATGATAGCAAACCTGAACGCGTTGTTGCGCCAACCAGTGTAAAGGGATTTAGTTTAAGCTGTATTGACCGCGCACTAGGGCCGGTGTCAATCATTATATCAATCTTAAAATCTTCCATAGCAGAATATAAATATTCTTCTATTACAGTATTAAGACGGTGAATTTCATCAATAAACAACACATCACGCTCATTAAGGTTGGTAAGTAACCCCGCCAAATCGCCGGGCTTTTCAAGCACAGGGCCCGAGGTCATTTTCATACCCACACCAAGCTCATTGGCAACAATATGTGCGAGTGTTGTTTTACCTAATCCGGGGGGGCCATGTAATAACACGTGGTCGAGAGACTCACCACGTTGCTTTGCTGCCTGAATAAATACAACAAGGTTATCTACTATTTTTTGTTGCCCCTTAAACTCATTAAAATGTTGCGGGCGCAAAACTTTTTCAATCTCCAACTCGGTATTGCTGTAGGTTTCTTCAGAGGGATTTATATTTGGGTTGCGCGTCAAGTGCAAATGCAGTTTAACTGTTAACGATATTTAAAGATTGAATATTCAGCATTCAAAAATAATATTTATTAACGGTATTATATGGCTTTGCTAAACTGCGGTGCATTTTCCGTTTGATGGCTACGTAGCAGATGCAGGTCAAAGGCACGGCAAATATTACGTATAAAGTTGCGGCCAAGTGTGGTTACCTGTAAGCCCACTTTATTCCAGGCTATTAAATTATCTTCTTCTAATTTTTTAAGTTCGGGGAAAGTATAGGTTTCAAGCAAAGGCAAGTCTTTTTCTTTAAATGAGGTTTCACCCTTGCAGCTTATATCCAATATATAATGACGAAAAGCCACATCTTCCTCATTTAAAAAATAGCCTTTTTGCACAGCAAGCTTATCATGGCGAATTAGCGAGTAATAGTCCTGCAGTATTTTATTGTTTTGGGCAAAAGCATTACCTATATCGCTTATACTTGAAACACCTAACCCTAACAGGATGGATGTTTTTTGAGTAGTGTATCCCATAAAGTTACGATGCAGAGTACCACTTTTCCAGGCTAAGTATAAATCATCATTGGATAAAGCAAAGTGATCCATACCAATATCAGTATACCCATTATGGGTGAACAGTTTTTTACCTAACTGGTATAGTTGCAATTTCATATCAGCATCGGGCAAATCGGTTTCATCAAAAAGCCGCTGCATTCTGCTTTTCCAGGGCACGTGTGCATAGCTATAAAAAGCAATGCGGTCGGGCTTTAGCTCAAGCACCTGTTCAATGGTTTTTTGCATAGTGCTTAAAGTTTGCAAGGGCAAACCATATATCAAATCATAATTAACCGATTTAAAGCCAATTTCACGGGCTGCATCAGTAGCGCGGCGCACATTGGCCACTGGTTGAATGCGGTTAATCACACGTTGTACATCAGGGTCATTATCCTGCACACCGTAGCTTATTCTTCTAAACCCTAAATCGTAAAAAACCTGCAAATGCTGGCGGGTGGTATTGTTGGGGTGACCTTCGACACTAAACTCTCGTTGAGGATGAATATCGGCCCGGTCAAATATAAACTGCAAAAGTTCTTTCAAATGTTCGGGTGAAAAAAAAGTAGGTGTACCACCACCTAAATGCAACTCGCGCATTAAGGGTCGTTCATTCATCAATGACAAATACAACTCCCATTCTTTCTTTAATATTTTAATGTATTCGTTTTCTACTTTATGATCGGTGGTAATACGCTTATTGCAACCGCAATAGGTGCACATGGTTTCGCAAAAAGGCAAATGGAGGTACAGACTTAAACCTTCTTTGCTGTTATGAACAGAGAAACTTTGCTTAAAAGCTTCTTCCCATTCATTAACACTAATTGATTCTTTCCAAAACGGCACTGTAGGATAACTGGTATACCTTGGTACAGCCCGGTTATATTTTTTTACTAATAGCGGATCAATATTTTCCATGCGATGCAAAAATATTAGTACTACAAGTGAAAAAACATGACGACTGTTAGCAAAAAGAATGACTTTAGTCAATAAAGTAAAAACTGACGAATATCATATTTATATGTGAGGAGAATCATTTTTACCAAATGAGTATAGCAATAGTTTTGTCTCCGACACAATTTAACCAAAAACACAAAATTCAATTTTATGGTACGTCAACTAATAGCAGGGCTAATGTTAACCGGGATGCTCATTTTCCCTGCTATAAACTCCATTGCGCAAACAGACACGGCTTCACATCCGGTTGTAAACTCACCTAACGGTGGCTCTCAAAAGGTATTGTTCCCAGGGGCAGCAATATCGCAATATCAATATACCCAGGTTCAGGGCAGCAAAGGTTTTGGCAGCTTTTCACCATTAACCTTGTTTGCAATTCCGTTAATTAAGGTTAACGACAATTTATTTCTTGACTTCGCTGCCGACTTAAGTGTAAACTCTGATGGCAGCGCTACGCCGGGCTTTGATGAATTGGTGGTTTATTACCGACTAACACCTTGGTTATACTTATTTGGTGGAAGTTTTAACCCACGTTATGGCATATATAATGGATGGTTGGATGATTTTACCAATCGATTTGGTACTGGAGTATCTCCTGTGGGTATGGGATATGGAGCTGAAAATGCCGATGGCATTGGAATAGAAGGCGCTTTCCAGGCAGGGTATTCAAAAATATATTACCAATTATATACATCAAATGGACCACAGGTTGTAATAGACAGTTTAACTCCGCTTTCACAGGGAAATTTAAGCGGGCAAATGAATCAAAGCTCTATTATTGATAATAACAGGAACAAGAACGTTGGTTGGTGCATTGGTTACCTGCCTTTTTCTAACTCTAACTTAGAGGTTAATTTTTCAGGTGCCTATACTCCTCAAACCGGTAATACCGGAACAGCCTATCAAAACATAAACAACCTGGTTTGGGCAGTTGGTTTAAACTATTATCACCTGTTTAGCCCAATTATGATTCGCGCCATTGGTGAATATGATGGTATTCAAACTTCCAAATTTAATTACCCAATACAACAAACCGATTCAACCTTTACCACCTATACCTATAATAATAAATATGACGGATGGTTTTATGGTATGACAGTAAGAGCCGCCGGCTCTAAAAATAAGTGGATTAAAAATTTTGAACTCGCTGCAAGAATTGGAGCGCTTAACCCACCATCAGATGCACCTTGGGGGGGTAGTTCAATTAACCAAACCACAGTAACACTTACCTATTACCTTAATTGGGATATACCATTAAGTTTTGAATATGATGTACTTACACAAAACGGTGCCCCAACGCAGAAAATATTTTCAACTGTACTCTTTTTTCGATTCTAAAACCACTAAAAAACTATTGTCATGAAATACATAAAAACAATATTGTCTCTTGTTATTATAATTTTTGCACTGGCATTTATAATAAACGGATGTGCCGTACCACAATCAATAAAAGACAAATCGGGTGCGCAATTATGGGGTGAAAATTGTAACCGATGCCATAATGCACCAGACCCGCGTACATACAGCGATGACCAATGGGATGCCGCTATGGAACATATGCGCCAGAAAGGTTTTTTAACAGATCAGGAAGTAGGTAAAATAAGAGACTTTTTAAAACAGTCAAATTAAAGGCGATTGTAGCTACTGCAGCAATAATAACGGAGTTAAAAGTAAGTAAGTTGGATAAAAACACTGCTACCAAGCCAAGCCTAAACGGGTTTGGCTTTTTGGTTTTAGGTCTTAAAACTTATCTTTAATAAACAGTAAAATAAAGTTTTATATGAAGCACGGAAAGTTATGGGTTAACCTTTCAATAATCGGCATTTTTACTGTTGCCTTACTAGGGTTTATACTGCGCTGCAAAATATTGTTCGATATAAGATTTATCGATTACAACCGGTTGTTAGATGCCCATGAACATTTTGCATTTGCGGGTTGGGTAACACTGGCTTTAATATACTTAATGGTTTTGGAGATATTACCACAAGAGCTAAATAAAAGGCCGCTTTACCAATGGGTTTTAGGTGGAATTGTTTTAACGGCCTGGGGCATGTTATGCACTTATCCATTTGGCCAGTTAATAACTATCTCCGATTTTTTTTCGACTGCTTTTATCATTATCACTTATGTTTTTGGCGTGGTTTTTATCAGAGATATTATAAAGAGTAAGGCTAGCCAGCCGGTAAAACTTCTGGCCATTTCATCGGTATTATCTTTAATGCTGTCATCAGTTGCCATTTTTACTTTGGCTTACCTGTTTTCTATCAATTCATTAAATGCTATTCTGTATCGCGATGCGCTTTTCACCTACCTGCATTTGCAATACAATGGCTTTTTTGCCCTGGCAGTTTTTGCGCTTCTGTTTCATAAAATGGACTCAAAAATGTCATATCAGGCAAGAAGAAATGTTAGAAGGTTATCTATATTTCTAAGTTGTTCAATATTACCCTCTCTATTTATATCTTTTTTGTGGCAAGACCCTGTTGTTATTATTCGCATAATAGCAATTATCGGAAGCATTTTTCTTCTGTTAAGTTTTATTTGGTTAATTGTTACGGGCCTGTCAATGATTGAAGAAGTAATGGAAATAACTCCTGTAATGCGTGTTCTAGGCATAATGGCTTTAAGTGCTTTTATGCTTAAAGAGCTATTGCAAAGCTTTACAATTTTTCCAGCAATAGGCGATATGGTTTTTGGCAATAGGCCAATTATTATTGGGTATTTACACTTGGTTTTTCTGGGTTTTGTTACGCCATTTATATTAATCTACTATACACACCTGAAGGTGTTTAGCCTGAAAAGCAAGTTTACATTCACAGCGTTTATATTTTTTATTGTAGGCATAGTATTGAATGAAATAATGCTGATGACGCAGGGGATGGGTGAGATGATTATTAAAAGTACCTATTTATTTCCCTGGCTACTTTGGGGAATAAGTATAGTACTATTTATAGGAGCAACGCTAATTACAATTGCGCGGTTTTCAACTAATAGTAAGGCTAAATCTTAATTTTTGTCATCATTTTTGCGCATAAACTCTAACATAGCACGTGCTTGGTCGTCGCTAAGGTTTTGGCTAGGCATACGCACCACGCAGGTAACCATTTCTTTTTGGGCGATAAGGTCTTTATCCAACATGACGCTGGTATTGGTAATAAAATTCATTATCCATTCCGGTGTTCTTCTGTCAGTAACACCTTTCCAACCCGGGCCAACTAATTTTTCATCAGTAACCTTATGGCAGGCTGAACACGTGGCGGTATAAATAGCTTCGCCTTTACTTGCCATGGCTTGGTCTAACGGATGAGTTAAGGTAACATTTGTAAACTTGCCCACTCCTTTATCAGTTGTTGCAGAAGCGGTAGTATCCGTTTTAGTTGATGTACTCTGGTTTGTATTAGAGCCGCATCTTACTGCCAAAATGCCGATTACGGCAGCCATAACTATTAAAAATTTTCGATGATTCATATATTAATTGGTTTTATAAAATCGGGTTAATAAATATAACTAATACAATAGATATTTACTTGTGTAGGGTTTTAATGTAGTTTACCAGCTGCCATCTTTGCTTGTTAGTAAGTATGGTTTTATAGGACGGCATAGGTGGGTGCCCTGTAGTAAGTTCCCAGTACAATTCGCCAGTTGGCAAAGCCTGGACTAATGGCGAGGTATGGTCAGCCGGCTGAACAGCAAGCCCTGCAGCAGCTATACCGTCGCCTTTACCTGAATTACCATGGCATACCACACAAAACTTTTTATAAATAACATGTCCGCTATCAGCCATAGCGGGTTTATTGACATAAGGGTTTTTAATAGTATCTACAGAAGCAGGGACATTCCATTTTTTATTATGTGCTGCAATATTTTGCGGTGTTGCTTGCTGGGCTTTTACTTGCGATACAAGTATAAACAACATTATCACCATTGTGCCACCTATTAAGTTTTTCATGGATTACGATTTATTTGAATATAGAAATTAGTAAATAACCACGGTAAAAGTAGAATTCAGGAAGTTTAAAAAAAATGACTCTTATCAGTAATAAATATGATAATTATCATTTTCCCAGTTGCCGGTAGGCTTTGGCTATAATTTGCAGGTCTTTATAAACCGTATAATCTTTAGCGTACAGAAGGTTAAGGCGCGAAAGCATTTGGTTTTTAAGATGAGTTTGCTTTAGTGCATCTAATGGAGATAGTACACCCGTTTTTAAAGGAGGTAAATTTTTTTCTTCGGGGGAGTTGTTATGGGCATAACCTACCCAACTTCTTTTACCAATCAACACTTCAACAATATTTCTTATTAATCCTATAAAGCGCTTAACCAATAACAATTGAAGCGGCAAAGTGATTAGAAGGAAAATGCTAAACAGTAAATCAAACATCCGTTTATTACGTCGCCCCGAGGGAGTATCTATATTCAGATTAATATCAATAGTATATAATTCCCCCGGCAAATCGCGAGAATTGCTGCCAATAATACTTAATGATTCCTGAGGCACAATTTTAAAATCGCGTCGAGTACCAATTTTAGTCATCCATGCAATAATATCTTGTGATGAAATATCTTTGCCACAAAATATTATCTCATCAGCATTATAAAGTTCAACAATATCCTTCAACTCATTTACTGGGCCCAGAAATAAATTGCCCTCGGACTTTGCATCATTCGGAAACACACAACCAATTATTGTAGTACGGGCATTAGCCTGTGTAATAAGCGACATTACACGTTCTGCTTCAACGTCATTGCCAACTATAATGGCTCGTTTATTAGGCTGCTCACCAAACCGTAAATTTTTATTTTTTATTAGGTGAAAAACATAGCGCATCAGTATAGTAATAAAAACAGCTGACGCAGAGCCAAGGATAATTAATGCTCTTGAGAACCGATACATCTCATTTAACAAACCATACGCCGCCAGTATAATTAACGTACCCACTAATATACCACGCACTATCTTTAATGGGCGGGTATTCCTGTCATATGCGCCGCTGAAATACATGGTAGTAAGCCACACTAAAATATAGGCAGGTACTGCAATGTGCATATACTCAGGCGGGTAATAATTTTTACCTTCAGAATTTTTTACATTTTCCTGCCAAAAGTTTTTAAGGAAATACATCGCCGCATAAATAGAAACTGCATCTACAAGCGGCCAGCCAATACGTTTTAATAACCCTGATAATAATGAAATGACGCTACGAAAATAGATAGCTATTTGTAGCAGAAAAGTAAGTAACCCTGCTTTACCACCTGAAAAATGCTTACGAACAAAAATTATCATGGCATTATAAAACATTCGCACATAGTTAAGCGTACCTTTTTTTGTGCTCTCGCCCTTATAGTGTATAATACGGGTCTCAGGAAAATAATAGTTTTTATATCCTGCTTTTATAATACGGTATGAGAGGTCAATATCTTCACCATACATAAAAAATGTTTCGTCAAGTAACCCTATCTCATCCAATACTTTTTTACGAATGAACATAAATGCTCCGGCAAGCACTTCAGCTTCGCAGGTTTCATTTTTACTTAAATGACCTAAGTAATAACGGGCAAAAACCTTAGAGTGCGGAAATAAGCCGGTTAAGCCAAATGCTTTAAAAAAAGCTACTGATGGTGAGGGAAATCCACGTTTTGATTCAGGTAGAAAATTACCCTTACCATCCAACATTTTTACTCCTAAGGCCCCGGCATCAGTATGTAAATCCATAAAAGCAATACACTTTTCAAAAGTATCTTCTTCTACTACTGTATCAGGGTTTAAGAGTAAAACATATTCACCTTTAGATAATTTTATTGCCTGGTTATTTGCTTTTGCAAACCCAACATTTTCAGTATTAGCAATACAAATAACATTCGGAAATTTTTCATGCAACATGGCTACTGAACCATCAATAGAACGGTTATCAACTACTATTATTTCAGCCGAAATATTTTTTATAGCCTTTTGAACTGAAAGCAACGCATGTTCCAGAAAAAATTTAACGTTATAGTTTACAATGATAACGGATAGTTTCATCCTTCGCGGTTAACGAGATAGTTTTCGTAGGGCTGGCGGTTAGCTATTGAACGTGACAGCGTAAAGTCGTCCACATATTCCAAATCGCCGCCAAAAGAAACACCGCGGGCTATGGAAGTTAAGCGTACTTTATACTGCTGAAGTTTTTTAGAGATATAGAATATAGTAGTGTCTCCTTCAATAGTTGGACTAAGTGCCATAATTATTTCGTTAATATCACCCGCTTCTACCCGCTGTACTAATGTGGCAATGGCTACATCTTCTGGGCCGATACCCTCCAGAGGTGAAATAAGTCCTCCAAGCACATGGTAAACGCCATTATACTGGTTGGTGTTTTCAACAGAAATCATATCACGAAGGCTTTCCACCACACAAACTATAGAATGGTTACGGTTTTTATTATTGCAGATGGTGCAAATATCAGAGTCAGATATATTATGACATGTTTTGCAAAACTTAATTTGTTCGCGCATTGCAATAATAGCCTGCCCAAACTGGCGCACGTCATTTACATCCTTACTCAACAGGTTGAGTACGAGTCTAAGCGCTGTCTTCTTACCAATACCGGGTAATTTTTCAAATTCCCGTACAGCATCTTCTAATAAAGGTGAGGGTAAATTCATTCTTCAAAAATAACAACTTGTGGATAAACTTCGTTGATATTTTATTCTCATTTTAATACAAACTGTTTAAAGGCAAGGTTAGCTTTACTGTTCAATAACTTTAACGCCTGTTTATTACAAAAATTATCTCTATAAATGCTATCTGTTGTATTTCCCTTTTTCATTATAGCCTACTTTCTTTTCCTTTTTATAGTATCATGGCTATCGGGCAGAAAGGCAGATAATGACAGCTATTTTCTGGGTAATAAAAAGTCGCCATGGATATTGGTTTCTATTGGTATGTTAAGCGATTCATTATCTGGTGTTACTTTCATTTCTGTGCCTGGCTGGGTTGGTACTACCCTGTTCTCATATTTGCAAATAGTAATGGGCTACCTGGTGGGCTATTTTGTAATAGCCCGTGTGCTGTTACCGTTGTATTACAAACTAAACTTGGTTTCTATTTACTCTTATTTAAATCAGCGTTTTGGCAAACATACCCAGAAAACCGGCTCTGCATTTTTTCTTATTTCTCGCGTTGTTGGTGCCGCTTTCCGTCTCTATCTTACGGCCAGTGTACTGCAACTTTTTATTTTTGATAAATGGCATGTACCTTTTGCCCTGTCTGTCATCTGTATTATCATTTTAATTTTGCTTTATACATTTAAAGGAGGCATTAAAACACTCGTTTATACTGATGCCATCCAATCAGGCTTTTTGGTATTAGGTGTTATATTGTCAATTGCCACTATCTCCTCGCAATTGCATTTAGGTTTTTTTGATATTATACACACTGTGCAGGTAAGTCCCTATTCTAAAGTTTTCTTTTGGGATTGGCATGAAAAAACATTTTTTGTAAAAGAATTTTTTAGCGGAATGTTTATTGCTATTGTTATGACAGGGCTTGACCAAAATATGATGCAAAAAAACCTCAGTTGCCGAACCTTAAAATCGTCTCAAAAAAACATGTACTGGTTCAGTGTGGTTTATGCCATTGTAAATGTTTTCTTTTTATCTATGGGGGTTTTACTTTATACATATGCTAACATACAGCATATAACATTGCCGGTAAATGCAGCAGGTAAACCGCTTACCGATCATTTGTTCCCTATGTTAGCGCTTAATTACCTTGGCGATTTTGCTGCTATTGCATTTATTGTAGGTTTAACAGCAGCCACCTTTGCCAGTGCCGATTGTGTGCTAACTACACTAACTACCTCATTTTGTGTCGACATACTTGGTATGAAAACGGATGGTGAAAAACATGAAGGAAAAGTTTTACTAACACGTCATATCGTACATATCTCATTCGCTATTTTGTTATTGGCAGTCATTCTTGTTTTTCGTGTTTTAAATAATGATGCTGTTATTAATGGCATTTTTACAGCCGCAGGTTATACCTATGGGCCATTACTGGGACTTTTTGCCTTTGGATTATTTACACAAAATAAAATTAACGATTCGCTATCTCCGTGGATTTGTATCATTTCACCTATAATTTGCTTTTTTCTTAACCTATATTCGCAGCAGCTTTTTGACGGGTATATTTTCGGTTACGAATTATTGATCGTAAACGGATTTATTACTTTCTTGGGGCTTTTATTAATTTCAAGACGAGAATTGAAAACACAACTTACTAATGGTTAAAAAACAGTTTCAACTTTATTAGAAATGAATCTAAAAAGCAAGCTGTTCGTAATTTTTATTTTACTGCACAAAATTGTGTTTGCCCAGGATACTTCAGGCTATCCTCAACATTACTTTCATTCGCCGCTTGATATTCCCTTAAATATTTCAGGAGGCTATGGTGAACCACGTGGGCGCTCTTTTCATTGGGGTGTTGATTTTAGGACCAATGAAAAAGTAGGATATAATGTTTATGCCTCTGCTGATGGATATGTGTGTAGAATCAAAGTGTCGCCTTATGGTTATGGAAAAGCCATTTACATAAAACATCCTAATGGCTATATAACCGTCTACGGGCATCTTCTAAAATACAGAGATGATATTGCCGCTTACGTAAAAAAGATGCAATACGACAAACAAAGCTTTGATATAGATGTAACATTACCACCTCAACAATTTCCTGTTGAGCAAGGCGATGTTATTGGTTATTCCGGTACATCAGGGGGGTCCACTGGCCCACATCTCCATTTTGAAATACGCGATGCCAATGGGGCAACATACCCGCTCAATCCATTGCTTTTTGGGTTACCGGTAAAAGATACTATCCCTCCTACCCTCACCTCATTAGCTGTTTATCCATTAGATGGTGGTGGAAACACACCTGCATTTCTTCCCGTCACAAAAAAAGATTCTTCTTATAGATTAATAAATGATACGATATTGGTCCGTTGTCAAAATATTGGCTTCGGTATTTCTACTTATGATAAAATGTCTGATTCTTCCAACGCCAGCGAATATGGCATTTATTCTATTGAAGAAAAATTTGATGATTCTATTGTTTACAGGTTACAAGTTGGTCGTCTTAACTTTACCTGGGGTGCTTATGCTAACAGCGAAATAGATTACCGTGAGGATATGTTAGAGGACAAACAATATTATTTATGTTTTGCTTTACCTAATGGTATTCTGCCATTGCAATCACATCTGATAAATAATGGAATAATTACCTTACACAATTCTAAACTGCACCATGTTACTATTACTACTAAAGATTCTTATGGCAATTCATCATCTATAAGTTTTATTATAAAATTTGTTGGCTATAACGATGCTTCTGTCACTCCTGAAATACATTTCAATCAGTTTTTCCAATATGATAAAGAAAATGACTTTACGGGTGAACATGCCCAATTAACTTTTCCACAAGGCAGTCTTTTTGATAACCTGTATTTTCAATACACAGAAAAAGATACTAGTGTAAGCAACGTGTATTCTAAATTATTTTATATCGGCGACCCTTATATCGCATTAAAATCAAGTTTTACCTTACAAATTAAGCCCGATTCCATGCCAGCCTATTTAAGGAGCCGTGCCATAATTTGCTACAAAGATGAAAATGGTGGTGTTTCTGGCTTACCCTGCTCATGGTCAGGTAAATACCTTATTACAAAATCAAATGTATTTGGAGAATATTTTGTGTCTTTTGACACGGTTCCACCAGTTGTTAAAATAATTACTGTAAATTCAAAAAAACAACTGTCGCGCACTGACTCAATAGAGTTTAAGGTTAGCGATAATCTTTCAGGTATTGATGATTATGCAGGAACAATTGATGGTAAATGGGTGTTGCTTGATTATGACCCTAAAAATGACCTGCTGTCTTTAAACTTAGATGATGTAGTAAGCGGAGAGCATAGGCTTGAATTGGATGTTACAGACGGCGATCATAATAAGACCATATATTCTTTAAAATTTAAAAAACCATAATAGTAAATGTTAAGAGAAGGAGATAAAGCGCCATTATTCAGTGGGTTGGACCAGGATGGAAATAAAATTTCGTTAACTGATTATAAAGGCAAAAAAGTGGTCTTATATTTTTATCCTGAAGATGATACCCCAACCTGTACAATTGAGTCTTGTAATTTAAGAGACAATATTACGCCACTAACAAAAAAAGGATTTGTAGTAGTAGGTGTGAGTGCCAACGATGAAAAATCGCATAAAAAATTTGCTACTAAGTTTAACTTACCCTTTCCTTTATTAGCCGATACTGATAAAAAAGCAATTAATGCCTACGGTGTTTGGGGAGATAAATCACTCTTCGGTCATAAATACAAAGGTATTATACGCACCACTTTTGTAATCGATGAAAAAGGCAAGATCGAAAAAATATTCAATAAGGTTAAATCAAAAAACCATGCCCAGCAAATATTAGAGTCATTTGAGGATTAACAACTTAGATGCTATTTAATTTGTCTTTCATAAGGCATCCCTTAATGAACCTTTTCTTGCTATCCAACCTTTATATGCATATATCCCTCTTTTAATCTATAGTAATCTCATTAAAACATATTGTAAAACCATTACTCATACTGCGTTAGGGAAAGGTATTTTTGTTAGCTATACTTTATCTGTATAACTAATTATTATTTCATTTAAACTCCTAACGCATTAAATTATATGTTAAAAGAAGGCGATAAGGCTCCTGTTTTCAGTGGTATTGACCAGTACGGAAAAAAAATTTCATCGGCCGATTATATTGGCAGAAAAATTATACTTTTTTTCTATCCGAAAGATAGTACACCAACATGTTCCGTTGAGGCACGTAATTTACAAAATAA
>Ga0302191_10000902_pt1 | contig 19098 bp, 17 predicted proteins | sample II_Bog_E3_1_FD_198775 | JGI IMG/M metagenome (GOLD analysis project Ga0302191, IMG submission 198775) | Peat permafrost microbial communities from Stordalen Mire near Abisko, Sweden - II_Bog_E3_1 | ecosystem: Environmental > Terrestrial > Soil > Wetlands > Peat | place: Sweden: Abisko...
ATAAGAAAGAAATGGGAAGACTGAACATGGAAGACATAACACTGAACGCTGAACGAATAACGAAGAACGCGGAACACAAAAAATAGTAAATAGTAAATGAATAAATAGTAAATGGAATAGTATGGCTGAAAAGGAAATACATATAGAAGTACACAGAGATGACGAAGCATCCAAATTAGGGATGTGGCTCTTTATTTTCACTGAGTTGTTGTTGTTTGGTGGATTGTTTCTCGTTTATACTGTCTTTAGGGCTAAATATCCTGCTAATTTTCACGAAGGGAGCCTGGAGTTGAGCGTAACTATTGGCGCCATTAATACTATAGCACTTTTATTCAGCAGTATGACCATTGCAATGGCATTATCCGCCATCCAAAAGAACAACAGAAAATTATCCATGCGATTGATAGCGGTTACTTTGTTAATGGCTACTGTTTTTCTTTTCAATAAATACATCGAGTGGAGCACAAAATTTGAACATGGTTTATATCCCGGATCTCCGTTAATGCCTCATTTAGACAGGGGAGATTTATTGTTTTTCAGCTTGTACTTCTTCATGACAGGATTGCATGCACTTCATATCCTCGTGGGAATGGTGTTGCTTACTATGTGTTTCTTTAAAATTAAAAGAGGAACCCTTAATTATCAAAAATACATTCATCTTGAAAACGGGGCTCTTTATTGGCATCTGGTGGATTTAATATGGATATTCTTATTCCCGTTGTTGTATTTAATCACTTAATAGCTTAGAGCATCGAGCTTTGAGCTTTGAGTAAAGAATTGACACAGAAAACTAAATTAATATGGCAAATAATGTTTCACATATAACTGAATACAAAACTCTGGCACGAGTTGTGTTAGTGCTTATGTTTCTGACGTTCCTAACGATCACAGTGACATCATTCCATTTGGGAGCTTTTAGTGTAACTGTTGCACTCCTGATTGCCGGAGTAAAAGGATTTATGATTCTGACCTATTTCATGCACTTAAAATATGAAAGTGTATTGCTAAGGATACTTGTTGCTATGATTTTTGTACTTTATGCAGTCATCGTTCTGATCACTTTTATCGATTACGCTTATCGTTGACCCGGTATTCTTTCTAATTTTACTTTATTGATTTCTAACTTGTAATCCGAAACTAATTATGTTCAGTAACGCATCGAATTTTGTTCATGGTGTTGATAAAGCTTTCCTGATAATAGGAGGTTTCTCCGTTTTTTTTCTGGTGGCCTTCACCGGAATTATGATTTATTTCATTATAAAATACAATAAGAAGAAAAATCCGAAAGCAACACAGATAAAGGACAATATTATCCTGGAAACTACCTGGATAACTTTGCCGATCATCCTTGTCATTTTTATGTTTTATATCGGTTGGCAAGGGTTTCTACCCATGCGACAGGATCCTAAAAATGCCATGCACGTGCAGGCAATAGGCAGGATGTGGAAATGGACATTTGAATATCCAGGCAATAAAGAATCCGACACACTGGTTTTACCAATAAATAAAGCAGTTAGAATTGATTTGGTTTCAAAGGACGTAATCCATGGATTTTTTGTTCCTGCTTTCAGAATAAAAGAAGATGTGGTTCCGGGTAAGAATAATTATTGTTGGTTTATTCCGGGTGAGTTAGGAGATTTCGATTTGCTTTGTTCGGCTTATTGTGGGGTGAGCCATTCGTACATGTCGGCCATCATTAGAATTGTGCCCGATAATCAATATGAAAAGTGGATAACAGCTTTGCCTGTAAAACAAGGCGTAAAGAGTCCGGGGCTTAAAGTAATTGAAAAAAACGGCTGTCTTGCCTGCCACTCGGTTGATGGAAGTAAATTGGTAGGACCTTCTTTTAAAGGCTTGTATGGCTCAACTGTTGAAGTGTCGACCAATGGCACAAACCATAAAGTTATCGCCGATAGTACCTATATTAAAACATCAATACTTGAACCAAACAAAGATATAGTGAACGGATATCCACCGAATTTAATGAAATCTTATAAAGAAATTATTACCGATAAAGATATTCATTTAATTGTTGAATATTTTAAAACATTAAAATGAAATCATTCTCGGTTCATGCTATTCTGACTTTAATAAAATATAAGGTTTCGCTGGCGGTTACTTTTACAGCGATCACAGGGTATATTGTGTATACTGGAAGTTTAGATCTTCATATTTTAAAATTAGCGTTGGGTGTTTTTATTCTTGCAGGAGGATCGAGTGGGTTGAATGAATATCAGGAACGTATATCCGATTCAAAAATGCCAAGGACAATGTCCAGACCTATACCCTCAGGCAAAATAAGTCCGGATTATGCACTGATCATTTCAATTCTTTTCATTTTAACCGGTATATTCGTTCTTTTACTCACATTTGGTATCATTCCGGCTTTATTGGGTGTTTTTAATGTGGTCTGGTATAATCTATTCTACACTAACCTTAAAAGAATTACGCCATTCGCTGTTGTTCCCGGATCACTGGTGGGTGCAGTCCCTGTTATCATCGGTTGGACTGCAGCAGGAGGATCCGTTTTCGAATCAACGATAGTATTTATTGCTTTTTTTATCTTTATCTGGCAGATTCCCCATTTTTGGTTGTTGATGTTAAAGTATGGGCAGGAATACCAACAGGCCGGATTTCCAACTATCAATCAGTCGTTCAGTCATGACAGCCTGAAAAAAATAATCTTCACCTGGGTTTTGGCAACTTCTGCTTTTTCAATTTCGATACCCTTGTTTTTGAGAAATATATCATTATTCTTTTTTCTCTTCATTTTTGCTTTGAATATTGTATTTGTTTTGATATTTTCAACCCTGTCATTTGGTAAAGTCACAGAATTTAGTATTAAAAAATCATTCATAAGTATCAATATATACATGTTTCTTTTCATGGTGATGCTTATGATTAAATATTTATTTGCACCCTGAAAAATATTTTGGCATCCCTGTTTTTTAAACTGAGGACAATAAAAATTCAACTTTAAGAATAAAGTAAATGAGTTATTAAGAAGTTTATTGACAGTTATATATAGAAAAGAACCACTTCTTAATTTGAAATGGTTCTTTTTTTTATGGTGTTTTTATATGTTGAGTTCAAAACGGGAGATCATCTTCCACAAGAGGGGGAGCTGTAACACTATTAGTTACAGGTTCAGCAACAGATGTTACTTCAGCCTCTTTGGTCTCGGGTTTTTTACTGAGTAATTCAATGGTTTCAGCATAAATTTCTGTGATGTAGCGTTTAATACCATCTTTTTCCCAGGAACGGGTTTGAATTTTACCTTCAATGTACAAATGACTCCCTTTCCGAATGTATTTTTCGGCAACTTCTGCAAGGCCTTTCCATGCGACAATGTTGTGCCATTCGGTTTTTTCGGGAACCTGAATTCCTCCTTGTGTAACAAACGCTCTATCAGTGGTTGCAAAAGTGAAATTGGCCACCGCCAAATTTTTTTCGAGATAACGGACTTCGGGATCTTTACCGACATTTCCTACTAAAATTACTTTGTTAACAGACATGATTTTTACATTTAAACGGTTAATAATTAAGTTTAAAAATTGGCGTAAAAATAAATATATTTTTTTAAATTCATGCAATTATACCGACTTATTTTAAAAAAATGATTAAAAATTATGCTGTTTATTTATTCATCCGGTCTTAGATCCTTTTAAAAGTAATTAAATAGAAAATTTATTCTTAAGAAACAAGAACTTTTAAAAACGAGAATTAAACTTCATAATCAACTGCCGCCCTGGATATCCTGACTTTTCCGATATATGCAGCTACCTTTTTATGTTCAGGATGTTCCTGATAAATATCTATAGATTCGAAATTATCAAACTCTGAATATAAAGCTATATCATAGTTTGTTTTTGGTGAATTGGGATAATTAATGCCAACTTCTATTTTTTTAATTTCAGGTATAAGATGGATAAGATTTTCTAATGCAGATTTGATTATCAGTGCATTTTCTGCTTTTGTTTTCCCTTCTGCGTTATCGGCAAGGCCGAAAAAGACAATATGTTTAATCATTTTGATATGTTTTTTTATTTAATTAGTCAGATCGATGTACTCTCACAAAAGAGAATTTTTTTAGATCCCGGTTATTTACAAATAACTTTGTAAGTCTTATTGTTTATTTTAAGAAAATAGATTCCTCTTCGGGTAGGTGTAAAAAAATGACCTTGTGATAAGTCTCCATTCGAAAGCAACTGACCGGTGAGTGCATAAAGTTTTATTTTATTTATTCCTCCACTAATAATACTTACATAAATTCCATCGGAAGTCGAATAAAAACTCACATTTTCGTTGTCCGGTGCAGGAGTGCCGGATACAGAAGAAGCATCATTCTCAATTTTCAACCATCCATACTGAGTTCCATCATTTCTGTTTTTCGTATTTCTATTCGAAGAATGAAAGTCACCCTTAGAATTTTGAGGAAACAGACTAATAGAAATTATGATCAAAAATAGAAGTGTAATTATTCGTTTCATCAGCTTATAAATAAAATATTTCACTGTATTTAATGTGTTATTCAAGGCTCATTTTTCATTCGATCGGGATAATCGACAGTATAATGTAAGCCACGGCTCTCTTTTCGCAACAATGCTTGTTTAATGATGATATATGCAACACTGATAACATTACGAAGTTCACAAATTTCCCTGGAAACTACCGATTTCTCAAATAAATGTTCTGTTTCACGATAGAGTATTTCAAGCCGGTTCATCGCACGAATTAAACGTAAATTTGATCTGACAATTCCAACATATGTACTCATTATTTGCTCAACTTCCCGGAAACTTTGAGTAATAAGAACCATTTCTTCAGGTAGTGATGTACCTTCATCATCCCAGTCGGGTACAGATTCATTAATAGTAAGATTCCCGATTATTTTAACAGCATCTTTTACCGCAGCATCTGCATAAACAATTGCCTCAATTAATGAATTAGATGCAAGCCTGTTTGCTCCGTGGAGACCTGTGCACGAACATTCTCCAGCTGCATAAAGCCGGTTGATTGATGATCTTGCATTTATATCAACAACTATGCCACCACATAAATAATGTTGACAAGGCAAAACAGGAATATAATCTTTAGTAATGTCAATTCCAAGTTCAAGACATTTTTTGTAGATATTTGGGAAATGCATTTTTGTTTCTTCAGGATCTTTTTTTGTTACATCCAGATATACAAAATTATGACCCTTCATTTTCATTTCAGTGTCGACTGCCCTGGCAGTTATGTCACGGGGTGCAAGTGAACCGCGATCATCGTATTTTTGCATAAATTCTTTCCCATCCTGGGTTCGTAAAACGGCTCCGTATCCACGAATAGCTTCCGATATAAGAAATGTCGGACGTTCACCGGGATGATATAAAGCAGTAGGATGGAATTGTACAAACTCCATGTCCTTAATAATTCCGCGTGCACGATGCACCATGGCAATCCCATCACCTGTAGCTATTTCGGGGTTGGTTGTAGTCGAATATACACTTCCGATACCACCAGTTGCCAGTAAAGTAACTTTAGAAAGAAAAGTATGTATATGATTTGATTGCTGGTTTAATACATATGCGCCATAGCATTCAATGTTTGGTGTATGGTGTGTTACAATTTGTCCTAAATGGTGTTGAGTCAGAATTTCAATTGCAAAATAATGTTCGAATACTTCTATTTCAGAATGAGCTTTGACCTGACGGATTAAACTTTCCTGAATTTCATAGCCTGTATTATCTTTGTGATGTAAAATACGATGTTCTGAATGTCCCCCTTCACGATGCAGGTCAAAAAGTCCGTTTTCATCTCTGTCAAAATCCACACCCCAATGAAGTAATTCCTCAATTTGTGTCGGGGCTTCGTAAATAACTTTATGAACAGCTTCTAAATCACAATGTCCATCTCCTGAAATAAGAGTGTCTTCGATATGTTTTTCGAAACTATCGGGTTCGTAAGTCACCGAAGCAATACCTCCCTGGGCAAAGGATGTATTGGATTCACTAAGTGTTGTTTTACAAAGTAATGCAACTTTACCATATTGGGCAGCTTTTAAAGCAAAACTAATACCTGCGATGCCACTGCCAATAACTAAAAAATCAAATTTACGTGTCAATATTTTAGATTGAGAAGTTAAAATGAAAGAAAAATCCTGTATATCAACTGAAACAAATACAGAATAAATAAGTTGTAAAAATTAAGCAGTAGGGTAAATTACTGCTCATTGTTTTGTTGATTAAATATTTTTGATATAAACCCTTCTGGATTTATGATTTACATGTTCAAAGCTTCCCCATTGTGACGACATCCGCGTATTAGTTTCTAATTCAGGGTTCGATTCGGCAAATTTATATCCGTTTTTTGCAAATCGCGGCATCAGTTCGGCAAACATAATAGAATTTACACCTTTGTTCTGATAATCGGGATGAACAGCCATTAAATATAAATCAACCCTATCATTCTTTTTTAGTGCTCTTATCATATAGTACCAACCAAACGGGAAAAGATGCCCTTTCGCTTTTTGCAAAGCTCTTGTAAAACTGGGCATTGCAATTCCCAGTGCAATCACATTATCATTGTTGTCAACAATAATACTAACAGTATCAATCCGAAAGAAACTAAAATAAAGTTTGATATAAAAATTCTTTTGTTTTTCATTTAATTTGGTATAACCATATAAATGTGAATAACTAAGATTAAGTAAATCAAATATTTTCTGGGCATAATTTTCAATCACATCTTTACGTGATTTAAATTGCAAAGCTGTCAGTTTATACTTTTGTTTTACAATGTCTGCAATACGAAAATATCTTTCAGGAAATACTTCCGGAATTGAAATCAGGTACTCTTTCCAATCACTGTCTTTAACAAACCCATTTTGTTCAATATGACGCGAATAGTACGGATAGTTATAAATAGCAGCTAATGTCCCCTGTTTATCAAATCCATCAATCAGAGTACCTTCATGATCGAAATCAGTGAAGCCCAGTGGACCATGTATTGAAGTCATTCCTTTCGCTTTCGCCCAGGAAATGGCAGTGTCAAATAAAGCTTTTGTTACTTCCTGGTCATCAATAAAATCAACCCACCCGAAACGGGCATATTTTTGATTCCAGGTTTGATTTGAAACCGGATTAATGATTGCAGCTATTCTTCCTACAATTTTTTTGTTTTTATAAGCTAAGAAATATCCGACTTCACAAAAGTCAAGAGCGGGGTTTTTCCCTTTACTCAGATTAAGCAAATCATCCATTAATAATGGTGGTGCAGCAAACTCGCAATTTTTGTAAAGATTAATCCCAAACCAGATAAACTTTTTTAATTCTTTTTTTGACGTAATCTCACGAATTATTACGGACATATTGATATTTATTAAAATGTATATTCAAAAAATCATGTAAAATAACGGAAAATAATTCCAACTGCCAACATTGTTAAGTCTTTTCTGTCGTACAAAAATATATCTGTTTGAATCTCAATTTATTCAAATGTAAGGTTATTATGAACAAATGTAGAATAATTTATTTTATTGTTTCAACAAATTGTTGAGTAATACATTCGATTAATTGGTTAAAACAAATTAGTTAAATTAATCTTTCACATTGCCTGTCCTTTTGATAACACCCCAGCTGACAAGTTCACCTTTTATAGCTTTATTATAAGCCTTCAATAAGACGAAAAATAATATCTGCCTGTAAACAAACCGTTGAACAAATAAATACAGAGCCTTTCTGAGATTAAATTTTTGATGGTCATAGTGATAAGCCAAAGCAGCTATAAGACAGTCAATTAAATAATACAGCATGTAGAAAAATACGTATTGAGCTGAATCATGAGTAAAAAGTCCTATGAAAAACAGAATATCTACCAGCGGTGAGAAAACAGGTATAATAAAATTGAAAATAAGCAGGTTAGGAAGTGCAACCCATCCTATATTTGCTTTCTTGAAACTAAATAACAAATCACGATGTTTCCAGAAACTTTGCATCATTCCAAAGGTCCATCGTGTCCGTTGTTTAAGAAACATTTTAAGTGTTTCAGGTGCCTCCGTTAAAGCCAATGCGTCATTACAGGTACGAATAACAAACCCAGCACGTAACATTCTTAATGTCAGATCACAGTCTTCAGCCAACGTATCAGTTGTAAAACCATCAATAGCAGCCATTGCCGTTTTACGGAAAGCTCCAATTGCACCAGGTACTACTATAATTCCATTGACTGCATCATAGGCCCGACGATCGAAATTCTGACTTGTTGTATACTCAATTGACTGCCAGTTTGTAAGCATATTCAGAGTATTCCCTACACGTACATTCCCGGCAACAGCTCCTACTTTACTATTGGCAAAGTAAGGAATCATTTTAGATATTGCATCCACCGGTAAAATAGTATCTGCATCAATACAAACCAAAATTTCACCCGTTGAATGTTCAATTCCGAAATTTAAGGCCGCAGCTTTACCCCCATTAGGTTTAGTCAGGACTTTTACTTTAGGGTTGGTATCAAACTTAGTCTTAATTCTGGTATACGTTAAATCCGACGAACCATCATCTACAAAAATAATTTCGATTTCAGGATAATTTGATTTTAATAAATATTCTACAGTACGTACAGCATTCACTTCTTCATTAAAAGCAGGAACAATAATACTTACTTTTGGTAAAAATATTAGTTGATTTGCAATTTCTTTCTTTTCTTTTTGATGTTGAATGATGGCTAAAACACCGATAAGCAGTAATCGTGATATAATTAATAAAATGGCTACGATGAAAAAGCCATCCAGAAAATGTTCCCATAAGAAGGTAAGAGTGAAGAAAATCAGATCCAAAGTATCGCTAAAATTGAATTGACTTTGTACCAAAGGCATAACCTGATCACGGGTTTTGCCCATAAGAGCTGATACTGTTACAAATTCATAACCTTGTTTCCGGTAGTAATCAATTACTTGCGGTAAAGCTATTACAGTTTGTGAACGGTCACCTCCGGCGTCGTGCATCAAAATAATATTTCCCTCATGTTGATGTTTAATGGCCCGTGCAACAATAGTGTCTGCCGTAACGCCTTCCTCCCAATCATTTGTATCAATGAAAGATGTTACACTTATAAAACCTTCATCTTTAGCTATTGCCAATGATCTGATCTGAGTTAGATTTGTAGGCTCTGCATCCGTTAAATAGGTTGCCCTGAATAAAAGGGTTGAATGTCCGAGGATGCTTTCTATTAACAATCTGGTTGACCGGAGTTCAATCCGTTCCCGGTTGTCCGATACTAACTCCAGATTAGGGTGTGTAAATGTATGATTACCAATTTCATGTCCTTCTCTATATTCTCTTTTGATAATCGGAATATTGTTTTGAATGTTGACACCTGTTACAAAAAAAGTTGCTAAGCAGTTCTTTTCTTTTAGTATATCTAAAATTTCAGGTGTATAATCACTATTTGGTCCATCATCAAAAGATAATGCTATTTTTTTAGGATTACTTGCACCAAATCTTTTTAGCATGTATGCACTTGGGAGCGACAGATATTGTTCATCTGTAATCAGTTGGTCGGTCTTATTATACTCAAATTTGGTGCGACCCTGATTTGGTTCATTTATAATTTCAAGAATTTCTCCTTTCCCTTCATAATTTACAGATAATATTGAACTTATATAATCTAATTGTTTGTAATCAAAAGGTTTCATTTTTAAAAAATTCTCATCAAGATCCTGAGAATAGAAATCCCATAAACGCTCATCCCCGGAACCCAAATACCATAGTGAAACTCCTGCAGCATTATAATCCTGTGCTGTACGAATAATATTGAACGTACCTGCTGCATCATTACAATGAGCTTCATGTTCATTGCCATTATCATCATAATAGTAAAGAGTTAAATCAGATTGACCGAAATTAAAATATACAGGCTCATTGTACTCTTTTGCCAATGATATAAATCCCTGGTAGGTAATCGGGACGCCGGGTTTTCCTTTTTCCCAGTCAAAGCCATACGAAGCTACGCATAATACAATTTTATCGGATGCAACATCCTTCATGGCTGCATCCATTGATTTCTCAACAAAGTTTAAGGATGAAATACTGCCGGGGGGATCTTCAGGTGAATGTTCATTATATGCCATTAAGAAAATGAAATCGTAGTATTGAGCTATATCCTTGTAGGTTACACCGTCATCAGTAGGATTTACATCAATAGTAGTAATATAACCTTGTGCATGAAGAGCTGTAGAAAGTTCTTTTGAAAACTGAAGCATGAAAGGATGTGCATTTCTGGGTAAATTTTCAAGATCTACATTTATTCCCTGAAAATCATTTTTATCCAATAAGTTTTTTATGCGTGAGATTAATATTTTTCTTGTTTTAGGATTCCTGAGTATTATCGCAGTACTGTCCCCATTCCATTTGTTGTTGTAATAATTACTCAAAATAGGTACAACAGCGACTTTATTATTTTCAATAAAATCCATTGTTTCATTTTCAATTCTCACATCAAGATCCCCTTTTGAATCTTTTAGAAAGATCCATTCAGGTAAAACCATATTCAAATGGCTTATATTCTTATGTAACGATATTGATGAATTCTTAAGCCAGTTAACATAAAACCCAGCTCGTACAGGTAAAAATTTAGCTGCTTCAGGAGTTGTTGTATGTTTCCCATACAATTTATTATGGCTCTTTTTATGCTTTTTTCTATAACGATCCAGATGCTTTGCGAAAGCTAACTGTTCAGTCTTGGAAACGTAAGCTTTCGATTTATCTGTATTTATATCCGGCAATTTCTTAGCATTGTAAGTAAGGACATTTAAATCATATTCCCGCTTGTTGAGCAAAGAAATGGTAACAGAAGCCATAATAACAATTAAAAAAACAACCAATATTCGTACTAACCAAATAAAACTCTTCCAACGAGTTGATGAATTTGTTTGGAAAACCTGTTTTTGCATTTTGGTAAATTTATTTGACTTTAAAAAATTAGTTATTAATAAAACAGAAATATTTAAGCGATTATTAGGTTGAGAAATATAATTTCAGACTTTTTTCCTTTCAAGAAGTACAACATTTTCAACATGATGTGTGTGTGGAAACATATCAACCGGTTGTATGGCGGTTACTTTATAGTTCCGATCTAATAAATTTAAATCACGAGCCTGAGTTGCGGGATTACAACTTACATACACCACAATTTCAGGATTAGCAAAAAGGATAGCATTGATGACATCTTCATGCATGCCGGCACGTGGAGGATCTGTAATGATGACATCAGGCATTCCGTGTTCCTGTATGAACGATGTATTCAGAATATCTTTCATATCTCCTGAAAAGAAGCGGGTATTGTCAATATTGTTTAACTTCGAATTAATCACGGCATCTTCGATTGCTTCCGGAACATATTCTATTCCAATAACCTGTCTGGCCCTGTGTGCAATAAAATTAGCAATTGTACCTGTTCCGGTGTAAAGATCGTATACCAGTTCGGTTCCTGTTAATTGGGCAAAATCACGGACTATTTTATAAAGAACATATGCCTGTTCTGAATTGGTTTGATAAAATGATTTTGGTCCTATTTTAAATTTCAGACCTTCCATTTCTTCATAGATACATTCGTTTCCTTTGAAAACCAATACTTCCTGATCGGTAATAGTATCATTCGCTTTGGAATTGATAATGTACAAAAGCGAAGTTATTTCAGGGAATTTATCTGCAACATGTTTTAATAATGCATTCTGAATATCGATGTCTTCATAGAAGAAAACCATAATGATCATTAATTCACCGGTTGATGATGTCCGGACAATCATGGTACGTAGTAATCCTTCCTGGCTTCTTAAATTGAAAAAAGTCAGTTCATGCTCCAACGCATAATGGCGTACTTCATTTCGGATCTTATTTGAAATATCTGCCTGTAACCAGCATTTTTCAATGTCCAGTACTTTGTCAAACTGCCCGGGTATATGAAATCCAACTGCATTCATTGTGTCGAATTCCTTACCATCAGCAACTTCCTGGTATGTCTTCCAACGTTTATTTGAGAAAGTAAATTCTAGTTTGTTGCGGTAAAATTCAGTCTTAGCAGATCCAATAATCGGGTTAATAGCAGGAATTTCTATTTTACCGATACGGGTCAGATTATCTGACACCTGTTTTTGTTTATATCTGATTTGCTCTGAGTAGGGGAGGATTTGCCATTTGCAACCACCACATATTCCGAAATGCTCACAAACTGCTTCAATTCTGTTTTCTGAGTAACTGTGGAAATGAATGGCACGTGCTTCCATGAAGTGACTTTTCTTACGGGTAACCTGTAAGTCAACCACATCTCCGGGAACCACAAAAGGGACAAATACCACCATGTCATTTACTTTGGCAATTGCTTTTCCTTCAGCGGCGATGTCAGTAATTGTTATATTTTCAAGAATCGGGAGAGGTTTTTTATTTTTAGCCATGTGAGAAGAATTGCTCAGTCGAAATTAACAGTAAGATTTAGAATACAAAAGTACAACATTTTTTTGATACAATCTTAACTCTCTGATACTGTCGTATCCGAATTATTACATGTTCTTTCAAATTGAAACTTTTCAGCATATATGACTGAATAGATAATCAAATCAATCCTTGCAATGTGTCTATCCGGAATAGTTTAATTCCCTGTCAACGCAATAAAATAATGAACAGGAGTAATCGCAACGAAAGTTTCATTGATACAACAATTTGATTCAGTACGATTTAAAATAATTGAATTTTATGTGTTACAGAATTCAACTAATTCTACTTTACCCGATTAAAAATTAACCACATAAAATAATTTACAATTTATTCATTTACAATTCACAATTTAATACTAACATTCAACATGTGCCCAATTGGATTCAGAATTAAGGCATTTAATTCTATTTAGCTATTATGTCCTTTTTTATTTCGTTTTGTATTCTTTTGTGCCTATCGCAGATTCCGATTTCGGAATTGTGGTTCCGAATAAACAGGATATCGCAGGCTCCATTAGAAGTTTTTGTTATTTTTTATTTAGTTCTACTTTACCAGATTAAAAGATTAACCATCCCGATAGCTATCGGGAGTCACAATAGATTAACTTGCCAGGCTTAAATTCTTAAAAATACCGTCAGGTATTTATCTATTGTGTTCTTTTTTATTTTTTTTTGTGTCCTATTGTGGTTAAAAGTTTTTCTTGTTTTTTATATTAGTAAAGTAGAATTAGTAAAGTAAAGCTAAAACCAAAAAAAGGATGTTTTGGTGATTTGCAGTTTAAAACAAATTAAGATGGATAAAATACCCATCTTAATTCTACTTTGACAGATTCTATTTTTTAGACAGGATTTACAGGATTAACATGTAATTGTGGTCTGAGAGAATGATAGATTCCTATACAGCTACTAAATTTATATTGTTTAAAATCTTATTGAATAATTTGAAACCTGTTAATCCTGTTAATCCTGTCTCATTTTTTTATTATTTTTAATCTGTCAAAGTAGAATTAAGATGGATAAAATACCCATCTTAATTCTACTTTGACAGATTCTATTTTTTAGACAGGATTTACAGGATTAACATGTAATTGTGGTCTGAGAGAATGATAGATTCCCATACAGCTACTAAATTTATATTGTTTAAAATCTTATTGAATAATATGAAACCTGTTAATCCTGTTAATCCTGTCTCATTTTTTTATTATTTTTAATCTGTCAAAGTAGAATTAATATCTTCAATCTGTTGAATATTTAAACATTATTCCGGATTCATGCGCATAAATGCTTTTTTTAATTCTTCAGGCCCGGATTTAAACATTCCATCACTAAATCCAAATGTAATTTCAGTCTTCTGTTCTTTTAGTTGTTCAAAAACAGCATCTATAAAGTCACTTACAGGTGGAGCATAATCATGTTTTCCTTTCCCTCCCAGATCCGTATTCAAAGCAGGTGGAACGATTTCAATCACTTCAATATTTTTCTTTTTTAAAAGATGACGGATTGTAAGAGTGAATGAATGTATAAACGATTTTGAAGCACAATAAACAGGCATCCGGGCAATTGGTGTAAATGCAAGTCCGGAACTAACATTCATCAATGTAGTCAGAGACTTTAAATTGCAAAAAAGAGATGCCAAATGAATAGGTGCTTCAATATTGATGGACAGTTCTTCTTTTGCATGTTGGTAAAAGTCGTTGTCTGTGATCATGAGATCCTGTTGAATTCCTGCATTATTTATCAATACATTTAAATCGGGATGTTCTGTTGAAATCCATTGAAAGAGTTTCTCTCTTTCTTCCTGTTTTGATAAATCGCAAACTCTTGTAATAACTGTTGGAAATTTATCAGACACTGCTTTTAAAGCTGATTCTCTTCGCCCACAAATCAAAACGATATTATTTTCTTTTACGAATCGTTCAGTAAGTCCAAGTCCAATACCGGAAGCACCTCCGGTTATCAAAATTTTGTTGTTTGATAGTTGCATTATTTGGTTGATTATTAAATTAGGATTGTCTATTGAACCAGGAACCAGGAACCAGAAACCAGGAAGCAAGACAAAATATACTGTAGATGAATGTTTTGCAAATTATTATGTCAGATTAATTTACTCGTTGTATATATATAATGAAATATAGAATTCAGTTATACCGGATTATAAGATAGAAAATCAAAACATGAATTTAAAGAAATAATAAAAACCCATTCAGAAAATAAACTAATCCAACGGCACCCACTGCAATACCTATTTCCCAAAGATATTTGCGTTTTATTAATGCTGCTATTGAAGATATTAATATGGAAATCTGAAGGAATATTACTGCCATACCAAAAGCCTGAGAATGTTTCTGAGCTTCGTCACGTAATGATTCAAGATGCTCGGCATCCTTTTTAATATCTGCTTTCTCTTTTTCGTATCTTTTCATTGATTTTTCATATTCTGAAATTTTAGTCTGATAAGCATTCAGAACTGAAACATCTTCTTTTTTTATTCTTTTAGTGTCGAGTTCCATTACATCTTTTTGAGTTTCATGAAGATATAACTTCAGACTTTTACCCTCGAAGTACGACCATTTATTGGAGGCCTGTTCCTGACTTAGCATTGATTTTGTAGAATATCCACCTCCTTTAAAAGTGGACAGAGTTGCAGCAACTGCAAAAATGATGGTGGTTAAGGCCAGATAATTAAGCCATGGTTCTTTGTTTTCGTCTGCCATAGAATGTAGTTTTAATTTGTTTGCAAAAATAATACTTATTGAGGTGAAATAAGATTGTGGAGAATATTAAATAATCTTATAGTAAATAAAATCTGTTAAGCTTAAACTTATTTGAATGATATTTAGCCTTTTAGTCCTGTTTCTCAATGAAATTTTTCTCCCTTATTCATCATGTTTATAATTTCCATGATCCTTTTTTCTCTTGTTTCGGGGTTTTTAGCTGTTTGAAGTCTCCAACCAATGCTATATTTATTCGTTTTATTTAAAGATTCGAAAAAATCAAACGCTTTTTTGTTTTTTGATAGTAACTCAATAAAATCGACGGGGACAACCATTTTCTCCGGAGAATCATATGCTCTTTCCCATCTTCCATCCTTTTTAGCCTTTTCAACTTCAATCATTCCTGAAGGTTTCATCCTACCCTCTGTTTCAAGCCGCGTAATATGATCGACATTTCTTTTCGACCACATACTTTTCGGACGACGGGGAGTAAACTTTTGAAGATAAGAATTCTCATCATGCTTTTTTACCTGTCCATCTATCCAGCCATAACACAAAGCTACATCCAATGCTTCATCGTATGTTATGGAGGTAATTCCCGAATTTTTCCTGAAGAAACGAACCCAGATTCCTTTGGTGTTGATTCTGTTTAATTCCAGCCAGTTATCGAAATCCGTTGGCGAATTGAAAGAAACGATTTGTAAATCACTTTTTTGTGATTCAGTTAGTTGGTTATCATTATCAATTGGATTCTCATTTTCCATTTAAAACCTGATTGTAGTTAGTTTAGGAATTGTAATTAATTCTACTTTACTAAAATATAAAACAACGAAAAAATATAACAATAAGAGAACACAATACAAAACCACAATAGAACACAATAGAAAGACACATAAATAGATAAAAAAGAACACAATAGATAAATACCTGACACATTTTAAGAATTTATACTTAACAAAATTAGTAAATGCAGACTATTTATTGAAACTATCGAAGATTTCAATTTCGGAATTGTGGTTAAATTTTTAATCTTGTAAAGTAGAATAAATTAATAATTAATAATTGTCAGGATCCTGATATTAATCTTTTGTAAATTAATAAATAATTCATTAAATAACTACGATTACTTAATATTGATGTTTGAGAATTCAGTAATATCTTTTAAGTTTAATTTTCTATCCCTGAGCTATAAAACTCCTGAATGCAGCAGTATCGAAGAAAATGCAGGATGAATTGATTTTATCATCTTTAACCATTAATACTTCTGCTACTTCACAGGTTGTCGTTTTCCCGGAAGCTGATTGTAAATTGTATTCAACTGTAATACAGGCTTTATTGTCTTCAACAATGAATTCGTTTATTTTTAATGATTTCACTACCTGAAGAAACCTTTCTGTTGCCTTAACATATTCTTCTTTGCTATGAGTAATTTGTCCCGGACCTGTAAATTCAATATCATCTGAGATCAATGATTGCCAATCACCTTTATTATTGATGGCATTGTAGTATTGTTGGATAATTTCTTTTGTTGAAATTGAAGTTTTCATTTTGATTCATTTTTAAGTTGTTTTATTTCCCGAATTATTTCGGTTATACCTTCCAGATAAGTAGTTATTTTATAATCAGGGAATCGTCTTTTAAATTTGGAAGAATCGAAAATATAGTCTGTTTTATATCGGTACAAAAGCTCAATAGTTTCTCTCATTCCGGTATTAAACAAACTGATAAGTCTGATCATCCAGTTTTTAAGAACAGTGTAATTTAGTTTCTTTCCATAAATTTCACTTATTAATTGAATAAATTCCTTTGAAGTAAGAAGATTATTATCGCAGGGTAAATGCCAGGTTTGATGATATGTATCGGGTGTATTGCCTAATAATGCCATGGCTTTAGCAGCATCGGGTGCGAAAATCAGAGTCCTCAGCGTATCATCTCTTAAAAGTACCTTTATCTTTTTTGATTTCTTTAGAGTCTCAAAAAAAAGTGTATTGGTAATGCTTTTTGTGTTTCGTGGGCCATAAAATTCGGGTGCACGGCAAATCATGGCTATCAAATCTGTATTTTGTATGGCTTCATTAAGCATCGTCGTGATCTGACCCCTTACTTTTCCTTTATTCCCTGTCGAAAGAAATGGCGTTTGTTCTGTTATAATTCCATCGGAAGTGCCATACATATAGGTATTATCAAAGAATACAAGTTTAGCTTTCTGTTTCAGGCAGGCATCTATTACATTCTTCATGATAACAGGCCATTGAGCAGCGGCTGTTTTCCAATCTACAGAGAGTCCTACCGTCAAATAGACGATGTCACTTCCTTTTACAGCCTGTTCTGTTTGTATCCCATTTAATAAATCGGCCTCAAACAATACATCCGAGCTATTCACTTTCTGTGGATGCCGACTTACAAGTTTTATTTCTTTCGTAAAATGCGTACAGAGTTCTTTGGCTAACTCTGTAGCTATGATCCCATTTGCACCAAGTATTGTTTGCATTTTTCTGATCGGTTATTCAGGCCAACGTCCCTGTAACTGGCGGTTAACCATCCAACCCGGATATTCAGAAGACAAAGCACTGATTTCATTTAATTGTTTTACTTCATCGGGTGTTAGTTCAAGATGAACAGCTTTGATATTGTCATTTAATTGATCCAGGTTTTTTGCACCAATAATGGTACTGGTGATGCCCGGTTGAATGATCACCCAGTTCAATGCTACTGTTGCCACCGAAACATTATGGTTGCCGGCAATTTGTTCCATTACTTCAATAATGTCGTATGCTTTTTCCTTGTTGAGAGGAGGGAAGTCGAACGAATCACGACGATTATTACCTGTAATTTTCGCATTGCGTGAATATTTACCGGAAAGGAAACCTCCTGCCAATGGACTCCATGGCATAATGCTCACATTCTCGCTTAAAGCCATAGGAATAATTTCACGTTCTAAATCACGACTCGCCACGCTGTAAAAGTTCTGGCTTGCAACAAATTTTGTCCAGCCCATTTTATCTGCATAACTGTTTGCTTTTACAACCATCCATGCCGGGTGATTACTAATGCCGATATACCTTACTTTGCCCGAACGGACAATATCTTCCAATCCCCTCATGGTTTCCTCAATAGGAGTAATGGGATCAACACCGTGGATGTAAAGTAAGTCGATATGCGACAGTTGTAGCCTCTGGAGGCTGTCGTTCACCGAATCCATGATATGTAACCTGGAAAGCCCTACCTGGTTTGCACCCGGTCCCATGCGTAACCGGACTTTCGTTGCAATCACTACGTTTTGATGGGATATACCCAGCTTTTTCAATGATTCGCCCAGCAATGTCTCCGAAAGTCCTTCTGAATAGGCATTTGCCGTATCAATAAAATTTATTCCGCTATCAAGGGATGTCTTAACAATCCCGTTTACTTCGTCCTGAGGTAATTGACCGATAGCCTGCCACATACCTTTTCCACCGAAAGTCATGGTTCCCAGACAAAGTTCAGATACCAGTACACCTGTTTTTCCAAGTTCATTGTATTTCATCGTTCTACTGTTTTTATGGAAGCAATTAAGTAATTAGAAATTAATAATGAATAATTATATAATACTGAAATTTAAGCTTTTGTAGATTTACAAATAGATCATTAAAAATTTATGAATCTTTAATGCATTCCGTTTATATTTATTTCTTTGACGAATAGAACACATTTCTAAAAGGAAAGGTTCAATTTATTCATTTACGATTTACAATTTAATACCCACCAACCACACATAAAAATAAGAAGAAAAAAATACATAACCACATAGAACACAATAGAAGGACACAAAATAATTTACAATTTAGTCATTTACGATTTACAATTGAAGATAAATCAACTGCTATATGAATTTACAATTTAATTATTTACAATTTAATACCAATTAAC